>Ga0214545_1000056_pt1 | contig 111127 bp, 49 predicted proteins | sample CNSS4metaG_FD_160064 | JGI IMG/M metagenome (GOLD analysis project Ga0214545, IMG submission 160064) | Root nodule microbial communities from cowpea collected in UCLA plant growth center, Los Angeles, California, USA - CNSS4 | ecosystem: Host-associated > Plants > Roots > Nodule | place: USA... | reverse complement strand
ATATATATATATATATATATATAAATAAATTATGTATCCGACACCCTCATAAATAATTGAGATCATGGAGATCTAAGATAGACACCAATCACATCAATTCATTTGTAAAAATTCGTAGCATAAAATGATGGTATTACACAGGAAGTTTCTGAAGATACACTTGAGAGCAGCTTTAGAATTTTTATGAAAGATGCCACAAAATTAAAATTTATTGCATTTAAATTTTAATAGGATAAGAAATGTAACTTCCATCCAACATACACATACTTTTCAATTGAAGATACTATAACTAATATAACTTCACTTATAATACATTACCAAACATTTTGTTTGAGTCAATTCTGGACTTCCTATATATGGTGAAAAAACAATTTTTCATTATACTCAAATTTAGTTAAGAATTTTACCGCTTTTTTAAGTTTTTCCACTACCAAAGCAATAATCAAATGTGGTTTTCTAAGGTAAGAGTCCTAAGATAGATAAACCTGAAATAATACAAGCCATCCCATGATTTATGTTTCTTCTCCAGTTTTGATGAGTTTTTAGAGAGAGATAATTCATATAAGAAGAAAATGATATCATTTTTAATTCAAAATTTTACAATGTTTTATGGTTCTTTTATTTTATATATTGTTTAATATTTTTTTTATTAAATTTGAAATTTAGATTCACATTTAAATTTAAAAAAAAAAATCTTTAAATTTTCACGAGCACAATTTTACAATACATTCATATTATGAATTTTATATTGCAAGTGGTTTAACACTTATACCATTAAGATAAGGATTGAAGGTAGATTCTCCGTTTGAGAGTTAAAACTAGAATAAAAATATAATTTTACTCTCAAATCTCGGTGTGAAACTTGTAAAATAAAACTACAATGGAACACACAAGAAGATAGTGCACCTACATAAGAAACTAGAAATTCAACAAAAATACATTACTAAATTGAAGAAAATATACATTTGTATTGCATCACTGTGTTAATTGATGGAATTGCAGTATAACCTAATCCACTCAAAGATTTTCATCTTATAAACGCAACCTTTGTGCTTGTGCTTGTCAATATCAACCTTGTTTATATAATGTTTATATATATATTAATGAGGAAAGAAGAAGGAATGTCCGTAGCTGTGGCCATTAATGGTGAAAATTGTGCGCAACAACACTTGTTGTATGTTTTTGTTCTCCACGAACTTTGGGCTACAACTCTGAACAAGCAAGATTATGGTATATTTTTGGTTTTGAAAAATACTACCAATTAAATATAAGAATTTATGATTTTAAAGTAATTTTAAACTAAATATAGCCAATTATATAACAATTTATGGTGATAATGTATGATTAGAAGTTTTTCACGTTGTGAATATATTTTAACAAAATTTGAACATATGTTTCTTACAGTGTTTTTAAATTTTGGTTTTCAAAATTTTGTATGATTTAAATTTTGATTATTCGTGGAGAGAGATTTTTATTTTACTACAATTTTTTAAAACATTGGTTAACCATCATTAAATCAATATTATGAATGCAAGCTCCTTCAAGGTGTAGGTTATATTTTATTAAATAAAATAAAATATATTATATATATATATATATATATATATATATATATATATATATATGTGTGTGTGTGTGTGTGTTTTTATGATTAAAATAATAATAAAATAATAATTATATAATTTTATTGTAGATAATTTTTAATTATTTTTGTACTATAAATTAAATTAAAAAAGTTTAATAAAAACAAGTTAAATAATTATTTTAATTAAAAAAAATGTATAAAAAAATCTTCTTCATATAATAGTATTATATAATATTATATATGTATATATTAATAAATGGTTGACATGGGAAAATCTTGTTTAAAATTTTACTTAATTTTACATGTATTAATTATTATTATTATTATTATTATTATTATTATTATTACATTGTGAAAACAAAAATGATGAAAATAAGCAAAAAATATCACATTATAATTTTGTATTCCATTTCTAAATTAAAAAAATTAATAAATTATAAGTAGCTAGTATAAATATTATATTTAATTAAATAATTTGAAAATTCTTCAAAAATAATAATATGTAACTATTATTTGTAGTTACTTTTTCTATAAATAGTAAATTTAATTACATGAATTTTTTTTACCTTTTTCTCACTCATTAATATGGTAACAAGTAGTAAGTTTTGTAGAATTTATTTCAAGAGTACTCTAGGAATTAATTACAAGAGTAATTAATTAATACATTAATTGGATACTACTTTGAATACTAATTAATTGGATACATACCTCCATATTTCATATTTTTACACTTGAGGTACCTATCTCGCAAATTCATGTCTCCACGAGCTCACAAATGACTAAAACAAACAACCAATGTACTTATTCTTCCATCTGCCAAAATAGTAAATGAATGAAAACAAACACAGTGGTAATGATTCATTGTCATTTTATTCATAACTTTGTTTAAAATGAATTATCATTTATTCTTATTAAAAACCGAATAATGAATATTAAATGTTGATATATTTATAAAGCTTAATTATAGTATTTTCTTCAGTAATTATATTCACAAGTTAGGAATCATAATTATTTATTTCCCAAGTATTATAATCAAATATAATTAAATATTATAAAGATTATAAGAAAATCCAAACAACTTAATTTAAGTATTGATAAACAAAATATTACTTATAAAAACAACCAAATATAGGTTTAGAAAATAGGTTTACTTAATATTATATACATTTTTATTCAATTACAACATATTATATATATAATAAATTATCATAAAAAGAAAAAAAAATTAGGTTAAATCATTCTATTGGTTCCCATTTTCGTAGAAAAATCCTAAGTGAGTTCCTTTTTTTAATCTCAATTATGTTCTTATTTTGGAAAATATCCATTTTTGTTAGTAGTGCATTAACTACGTTAAATATGTACCACATGTTAACACATGCTTTTTTATATAATAATTTAAAGAAAATAAAATTGTCATGTGTCAAGCTGACATTGTGTCACGTGACAAAGGCAGTGTGATGTGACCATGACAGTGCCATGTATCACTATTGAATGTGAAAATTCTTAATTCAGTGTCTGTATTTATTTTTTTGTCTATATTCGGTCATAATTTTGTTAGAACTGAAGCAATTTCATCCCTATTTAAATTGAGATCGAATTTAAATTTTATATAAACGTCACAATGATATTTTTAACAAGATTAATTTTATATTTTACATTGAACTTTATTTAAATATTGTTTCAAATATTTATACACAAATAATTTATAGACAAATATTAGAGTTGATTTAAAAATAACAACTTTATAAATAGAATTGTAAAATTTAAAATAAATATGTTTATTTTAAATTGTTATGAAGTTGTTTTAAAAATTTATAATTGAATTTATAAATTTTTAATTTTTCAAAGCAACTCCAACATTTATTTATAAATTATAGATATATAAATATTTAAAATAAAATTTAAGTAAAGCTCAATGCAAAATATAAATTTAAATAAACTTAATTTTGTTAAAAATATCAATTATAATAAAAATGTTGTAAAATTTATATAAAAATTAAATTTGATATAGGAATGAAATTGATTCAGTTTTAAAAAAATTGGGACAAAATTAAGACAAAATAACAAATACAGAGACTATATTGATAGTTTTCATATCCAATAGTGACACGTGACACTGTCACATCACACCGTCTGTTATGTGACAAATTATCAGTTTGACACCTGACAATTCTTTTTATTATAAAAAAATTAAAAATTAAAAAAATAAAAAGAAAAATCATGTGCTAACACATGACACATAATTGAATGTGTTAACATAAATTTTCCAAAATAAAAAATTAATAAAAAAAAAAACTACTTAAAATTTCCCTACAAAAATAGAATCAATTAAATGACTTAACCTAACTTGTAAGTAGATAAAGTGCAGTTTTTTACACCACATCTGATAAATTAAAGCATACTCCTCTACAAGCCGAATGCGTATAACCCAATTAACTCAACTAGATCCATTTGAAAACTAAAGCCCATCACTAAACAGAGAGACTTCTTTTATATCATCCGTAAGGCCCAATAATGATGCTCTTATAGGCCTGTGAGAATTTTTTGCAACGAGGTTATGATAGTGATTAATATGCTAAATTTCCACCATTTATAAAAGGCAAAAATTGTGCATTTTAAATTAAAATTTATCTTTTGGACCAATCTAACCTTCCTTTGTTCACTGATACCAACAAATAGTAGTAAAAAAATATTCACAACATGATCTTAGGCTTTGACTCATCTAATGTGGATAAATATTGGAAAGAAACCCAAGATTTTTTGAAGGTTAGAACACTTTCCCCTTTTCAACCCATTTTTTACAAAAAAATTATTTTCTACATTTGTGTAAAATTAAGTTTTTATTTTTCTCCAGTTGTGTCAAAATAATTTTTCAATGTATAATGTGCTTCAGTTGTAAGGAATATCTGTATTGATCATTTCAAAATTAAATCAAATTAACCCACTCGACCTATCTAATACATAATTGATGTTAGAATAATATTTGTTAACTCGAGAAAGTAAACTTTTTCAAAAGATCTCAAAAAACTTAAAGTTGCTAAAAGTCAGAAAAAAATGAAAAATAATTATTCTTTCCCAAATCATAACCCAAAATATTTAAGATAATAAAAAAACATAGATAAATATTGTAATAAGCATAAATATTTAGCCGTTTTTTTATATTTGAAAATCACATATCTGTAAGAAAAATATATAAAAAGTTCTATCAGTTAAAATTATTTTTTGTACGAATTAATCTATAAATTTGTCTTAACGCTACTAATAAACGGTAAAGAACTATTTTTACCAATTTAGTTTTAAAATTTTGGTTTTCAGTATTTTTTTTTAATAAAAAAAAAAAATTGGGTGCAGTGCACAGTACGCACAGCACAGTGTGTAACCGTAACGTAACCTAGTCAGTGAGGAGTGAATATTCAAGGGCTGAAAGGGAAGGTGGAGTTGTTGATAGTTTGGGTCAATTGAAGTCTAAGAGAAGAGAGAGCGAAGAAAGAGATCAGAAATGGCGTCCAAAGCTCCAAAGAAGGCCAATCTCTTGGATCACCACTCCATCAAACACATCCTTGACGAGTCTGTCTCTGAGGTCTGTAAAACCCTAATCCCCTTTTCGATCTCTTCCGTTTTCAAACTTTTTTTTTTTCTTTCTCATTTGATATTTTTGTGTTGGCCAATTGGACTTGGACCTTATCGAATTTTGGGTGGGTGTAGGTGGTAACGAGTCGTGGGTATGTGGAAGACGTGAGATTGAGCAATGTGAGGCTTGTCATTGGGGCCATCATCATCGTCATTGCTCTCTTCGCCCAGTTTTACAAGAAGAAATTCCCTGAAAATAGGGATTTTCTCATAGCCTGCATCGCCCTATATCCTTTCGCTACCATTTTATTTTATTGTTTTTCTTTGATTAAATTTGGTTTGCATGACGTAATTGGATGTGGAGACGTCTAAAATTGAGGTTATTTGGAAGTGTTTTTTTTGGGGGGGGGGGGGAGGGGGGTTATGATCAGGGTAATGGAAAACTAACCATGTGGACAGATGCAGACGCAATTTTTGTTGCAGAGAGTTGAAAAAATGTTGATGTTGCCGATGAATCACTGTCTTGAATCATTTTTTATAACCTCGCGCCTGGGATTTTATATCTTATGATGTGGATTGGGACGCTAGAATTTTTTAATTGAGAGTTATTGAGTTCCTCGTTGAATGACTTTTTGGTGCCTTACGTGAAAGGGGAAATGTGATTGTTGATGTTTATAGTTTTACTCATTCTGCTTTTCATCCTTAACTCCTTTGTACATATGTGATCTTCAATGGACTATTGCAGCTGATCATATACACTAAGGAGAAAAATGCCATTCTGTTCACTTATCCACCCGCTGTAAGTTTCTGTTAGCTTAGCCGAGGCTCTTGACTTTGACGCTAGATCTGTTTATTTACGTATGGAGAATTGATGTGTTTCACTTGCATATATTCATTGTTTTGGTCCTTGCAGATGATTGATGATTGAAATTTCATCTTCCACCCTCCTTGGGTTGGTAAATAACTAAGTATCAGTCCCATGGTGATGGATTTGGAGATTGTATAATATTGAAACATTTGTGTATAATCTATATTGCTCACTAATGTCAGGTTGATTTCGATTAACAAATATTACACACACACACACACACAGTTATTGGATATACATAATTTGTTCTTCATCTTTTAATTGTATATTCAAATTGAAAAAGAAGAAACAATTTCTAGACGTCTATGACTCCTTGTTCTGTGTAATTAATTTTTTTTTCATCCAACCATTTCAAGTCACTTTCGGATATAGAGAAATAACATTTAAGATTTATATGATTCGATTTCTAGTTTGTGTGCGTGCGCAGGAGAGGGGAAGAGGGGGGAGGGGGAGATCTACCTTTTTATCATTGTTTAATTTGACAATCGTTTGGTCTATCCTAAGAGAGCAAAGGCACTGGGATTTTATTTGTTAGAATTGTGCCAATATGCACTTAAGATCCATCAATAATTTGAGCATGACTGTTTTGGCTTAATAATCATCAGACACCGAGCGATCTCGTGTGTTGAACGTGTCATACATCAACTCATCATGATCAATTATCAACAGTGCTGTAGAGCAGCCATGAACCACTACTAAGCTTGAATAGCTGTGTGTTTTTAATAGCTTGCAGTTGCAATTGCGGCCAAAATGGTGCTGTTGTAGTAGATACTAGCTAGAGCGAGGCTTTTCAAGATCCCGATTTTTCCTTAAAAAACGTTGTTATTTTGGGAGGGGAGCAAAGTTGAATCGAGGTTTCTTTCCTCTTTTTAGAATGTAACAAATCCCTAATTTGATGTAGATTCCCATGCTTCCATCTATAACTCTCAACCTTCATTTTTTTCTTTTCTCTAAACACCTATCCTCACTTTTCATTGAATGTGTAAAATGTCTTTTATCTGAAATATTAACATCTTTGAAATTTGTTTGTCTCCTTGAGTTTTATTTCATTTACTTGTTTGTTTTGATTAAACTCTATGAACTTTTACTTTAAATTAGGAATATGTCGTGAATTTCTTAGCACTTATATATACGTAGTATAAATTATTTAATCAGTATATAAAAACTGGTCATCCCACTATGTGCTATACAGCTATAGCATTTTGGGGTTGATTGATACATGCGACCATCCAAGATTGATAGACTAATACACTGAGTTGATGGATTGATGAAATTAGTATCAGTTTTGTTAGCAATTAGTATTTATTGGATACAGTAGTGTTATCTAATGGTTGCAGTGAATGAACTTTTAACTTGTTATGGTATAGTTATACTCCCTAACCTTCAGTTATTGAATTTCAACTGAGCTTGCTTGAAAGTTGCAACAGGATCATTTTTCACACCCATTGTTTAACAAAACTAAATTAATGCATAGTACTGTTATGTAATGGCTGCAGTGAATGAACTTTTAACTTGTACTGGTTTAGTTAAATTCTATTCTCTTTATCCTTCGGTTATTGAATTTCAATTTAAGTTGTAACAGGATAATTTTTCACACCCATTTGGTTAACAAGACTAAGTTAACGCATAAACATGACACATTTATTTCTGCTGGAAGTTTAATCCAGATAGAACTTATATCTTTGTAACTTTGATACATGTCATCTAGAATTTGAATTACCCTATAACTTATTTCCCAAATTTTTTAGACGTGTTAAGTCGTGATATTGATATCATTCTTGTTGGTTGCTTGGTGAATTTTATAGCTTTTTCATAAACTGAGGATGTTGATATTTTGTTTATTAATGGAATATGTTATATTTCATTCATCTATAAACTTTGGCTTGTCATGAACTCTCTCATCAAAACAAATAATGCAATTTCATGTTAGCTTTTCAGCAGAAGCCCAAAAATATTATAATTTTGGTAATCACATTCCAACTGAGATTCGCCTCTTTTCTCCTGCAGGGATCCTTTACTAGTACCGGTTTGGTGGTTTCCTCCAAATTACCTAGATTTTCTGACATGTACACACTCACTATAGCAAGCGCTGATCCAAAATCAATTTCTGCAAATGAACCAGTACAATTTACCAAAAGTGTTACTGAGTGGTATGTTTCTCTCTCTCCATCCCTTAACTTCACACAATAACAATGGACATTTCATCTCTTACGCTGCTTTTTGGAGTTCAAATTGCATCAATCTATTTTTTGTTTGGATTGCAGGTTCACCAAGGACGGACTCTTAGTTGAGGGCCTTTTCTGGAAGGATATAGAAGCTTTGATTGCTCAATACACCAAAGAACCAAAGAAGAGCAAGTAGGATGGAGATATGAACTTTGGTTATGTGGGTAACTTTTTGGATGAGAAACATATATCTGGATATGGTTTATAATTCAATACTTAGACATTTAAAATAGAACTGATGGAATCGAGCTTTCACCAGCTTTAGGGCACAATATATTCCCATATTTCGTCAGTTTATTCGCAGAAAAGGCTCAAAACCGTATTTTCATTAAACCTTCTAAATAACAATTATTGGTTATCGGACACTTTTATTTATCTACGGTCTCTAAGAGAAAGAAAAATAACTTTTCTTAAGGAATTGCGCAGAAAAAAAAAAGGTAAGACACTGCGAGAAGAATGTGTTTTTTTTTTTCTTGCCTTCTTTTGGTATTTTTTCATGAATAATTATATTTAGGATGTTATGTTACTTTATTTTTTGTAAAAATTTATAAAAAAATATTAATATAAATAAAATTGTTTACAATTCATTTCACGACTTAATTTTTCATAATATTTTCTTTATGTTTCAAAATATTTTTCAAATGGCAAAAAGTGCTGCCATTGGATTACTGGTGATACTGCCAACCAACATGTTTCAGGATTCTACAATGCATAAAATATAGAATTATAACAAATGTTTTTAAATATTTTCTCTCACGATAGTAAGTGCACAAATAAATAAATGATTCAGTTTTTTTCTAAATTATTTTACAATCAAATCTAAAATTTGTCAACCACACGATGACAGATTTACGTTGGCATCTCTCCTTTTATGAAAATGAAACTCATCTACCAAACTGGAAATGAAAGTAACTCAACTCTCGTGCACGTGTGTTGTTACATTTCAATAATTGAGTTAACACGTATTAGCACGTTTTTACGAATATTCTACAATAACCTAAATTCATGTATAAGAAATATAAATTATTCTTTTATTATATTTGTAACAATATGTAATTCAAAAATAAAATCGGACTAGTGATCATTAAGTAAATTATTGGAGTGAGATCTAAGCCTTTACTGTGAAAACAAACTTGTACATACCACCATGCCATAAACAACGCAAGAGAAAATTAACAGTTTTACAAAAGACGATGCTCCTCTAGAGCATGAAATTACTAAAAAGAAGAACACTTAGGGCCATAGGCTGCTCCTGAGAGTCACACAAACAGATCCCCTAAGCTGCACCACTGCTACCACCAAGCCTACTCCCAGAATTTCCTCCATCTGCTCCCACCAAGGGTGATCATCGCAAAAGAGGAAACATAACATGAACATAACAGAAATTCAAGGGTAAGCTAGTGCAATATAACTTTTTATCAGGGTATAGCAGTCAAGTATTTAAACAGTTCAATCATGCAACACAGTAGGCATAGAGAATCAAATTACAGCAAACACACAAAACACTATAACTCAATTATCCGGATAAATATACTAAGATCGGATTCACTAGACGCTTGCACTTGTGGTGACCTCTACTGTTCTGCAGAGCCATTGCCAATTGGTTTCACCCTACCACGCACGAGGTTAACCTTCAAGCATCTAAGGCCCTTATCCTGCCAAAGACTAAGGCCTCCCGCCACTCTCACCGCTTGGGTCAGTTTGCTCTACCTAAGACACACTGACCCTTTAGAGTTTCGGGATGCGATCCTTACTTGAATCCATATCCTAATATATACACTACACGCCACCATGAAGTCTCCCCACGAGACTCGTGGAATTACGCCTATCACATACAATTTTCATGTCTCTCATGCCACAACCACCACTTATCATTTCAACATTTAATTCTCATGCATATTCTCAACCAACCAACAGAATTCCTTATATTACTCATGCTAACATACAACTTTCAGTGTATACAACTCATACAACTCATGCAAACACACCGTAATCATGCACGTTCGAGATAAATAGCCACACTCAAGGTAAATAGGGATATAACATATAAATCTGCACTATTCTCGCCCAGGCTAGAAGTCCTCGCCTAAGCTACAGTAATTGTCTCGCTTAGGCTAGGCATTCTCGCCTAGGCGAGGCCTGTAACAGTGACACTCTGTGAGCTGTTGCCTGGGCGAGACTCCCTCGCCTGAGCGAGATCACTCTTCGCCCAAACTCAAAATCCCTCGTCTGAACGAGAACGCGAGCAGAGGACACCAAGTTTTCTTCAAGAACTCGCTTGGGCGAGTCACTCTCGCTTGAGCGAGACAACGTGTCACTCAAAACAAGAGCCCTCCGCCTGGGCGAGCTGCTCGAACAGAACCTGGGCGAGTCTCAGCTATTCTCGCCTAGGCGAGACGAGCTCGCTTGGACGAGAATAACAGTACTCGCCACGCCACTGTTACGCGCATGCAACAGGGATACAACTCAAAAGCAACATACCAGAACGCAAACAAGCCAGTTAATACCATCCAAAACATCAATCAAGCATAAATTCATGGTACATACCAAAGGCATGCAAAAATAGTTCTTAAGGACTCAAAACATAGCTTCCCTCACCTCTGTTTTGAGCACCAAAAGCAAACAGATATTAACTAAGGGGTACTACAGCTCCAGGAACTCGAGTAGTGAGCTGAAAAGTGAAAACCAGGACAAAACGAGGTAAATACTTGGAACCCTACCCTACCAACATGCTCAAACAGCGAAATGAGGAGGGAATAGACCAAAGAACTCTGAAGTTCAACTTACCAGAAGGTACTAGATGGGTTTCGTTAGCTCGAATGTGGATGGAGATCGTGTCCTAGCAGAAGACAAGAGAGGAGAGGAAACTGTTTTCTGAAAAAGGAGACAAGAGCATACTGAGTGAGCTGAAAGGGGTATTGGAGTCCTACAGTTGGGCTGGCCTTGGGCCTACGAAAATGCCAGGCTCAATCCTTTTTGGGACAGAAAAAAGACTTACATTTACACTGTTTGAATAAGAAAAAAAAATGAGAAGAAAAAAAGTATAAAAGAAACAAGGACTTTAATAACTATTTATTTATCTTTGTAAGATGCGACTTGTGTTTATGTTATATTTCTTTTTTCCATTTTAGTTTTCGATAAAAGCAAACTTACGCGTGTATTTTTTTTTTATTATAATTCTCAACGAATTTGTACATTTTGTTTTTGTCCTTAATATTTTTTTCTTGATATTCATAAAATTTTACTTTCTTTTTCTTTATTATTTATATGAATTGTTTGAGTGATGAGTTGTTCGTTAAATACCCATATTAATGAATAGGATAAACATGTATATTGGTATAAAAATATTTTTATTTAATAAAATATTTAATTAATGTGACGAAAATGGTTACATTTCATCTTAACTAAAATTTACATTATTATCTTCTTTGACTATTTTTTCTCCCTCATTAAAACACAAGAATGATGATAGAAAAATAAGTTTTTCGCTCTTAGTATCTTTTTTTATCTTCTTTATGTTTTATATTCAAATAGAAAATGTTGAACAGGAGAAGGCATGTAAAATCTAATTGAATAACGCATATCTTTTGTATCTCAAATTTTCTTTTTCTTTTATACTTTCAAAAAAATATACATACTTTAATTTTACTTATTAGTTTTACCTAGCCCTAACATGGTATTCTTTTTTATCAACCACTAAGATGGAAATTTAACAAATTATTAATCGCTTAAAATGTGTACATAACCAATACAGACAAAACAAACTAAAACTTTCATGTATGGCGAATAAAACGGATAGACATGAAAAAAACAATTGACAATGGCTATATTACATACAACTACTTGACAACATCATTATAATAGTAAAATAATAATATAAAATATTATTATATCATTATATTATTATAATATTATATCATTATAATATTATAATTAGTTAGGAAGTAATTGTATATAAAATAAAGATTGTCAAAATATTTTTATTTGAAAATAATATGGATTAGTTCTACTTAGTTATTAATGCATCACGCTAATCTATCACTTAATAAATGTCCATAGGTAGGAGAAATCAAAATAAAACTAAAGTTTATATCGAAATCTAAACTGAGAAAAGTTACAATAAAGGTTAATAAATAAAATGGAGAATGTGATTGAAAAGATAAAAATAATAAAAATATTTGAATTTAGAGTCCGTTTAATTTGCAAAAATGATTATACTACACCGGATGATTATAATATAATATGATACAATATGTTTAATTTCACATACATAACTATAGTCTATACTCAATTGAGATTTTTTTCTCATACCACTTACCCTTACAAGCGCATATGGTTTTGATTTCATTTTTCTCATTTCTAAAATAATATGTATTAAAATTTTCTGTTAAAAAAAAAATCCATTTCAATGGTCCACGATGCAGCATTTGGTGTTCCTGTTATAATTAATTGTTTTGAAATCAATAAAAAAAAAAAGAGATTTTTTTATAGGGTTTTCATTATTCATTTCACACACTGCACAAGGAAAATATAATACCTGTCACCACGATATTTACGATACTTGTTGATACTTGTTTTGTGTCTACGTGGATGGTATTCTTCACGCCACAAAAATAATTGTCAATCTGTGATTTCTAGAAACTAAAGGAACAATGAGGGTTACAGATTTTATATTTGAGAAAAAATTGGACTAAATTTTAATTTTCTTTTGTAATTTAAAGTTTATTTTAATGAAATTTATTATTTATTAAATCTAATGTCTAATCTTACTTAAATATGGATCGAGATGTATAATATTTTTTTTAATTAGAATTCTAAGATGCCCAATATCTTTTTTCGAGTGTCTCTTTTAAGTTTAGATTTGAACTCACTCATAAAAAAACTATCTACTCTTTTATTAGAAGCTAAAAATACGGAATTTATTTAATTTATTTTCAGCCCAAAAATAAGTAATGAATAATTTTATAATGAGAATATTAAAATTTAATTATTTTTATTCTAAATATGCAATTATTTTAATTATATATGCATAAATATTTTTTTATCTAAATAACGTAGTTTCGTATTTTTATTTTATTATATCTTTTCATCACATGTTTGGCTTCTAATCCACATAGAACATTGATGCTTATGCAATGCAAATTGGCAAGGGACCCACATTATTTTATATAGAACATTATTTTATACGCATGATATTCGTCAATATTTATAAATTGTTTACAAAATTTAAATTTATAATATTCAATTATAAATAATTCCTCATTTTTATTGGAGTTTTACTCATCAATATTAACGAAGTACGATTTTTTTTTTCATTGCTAATCATGGTTTTGTTTTTATGAGAAAAAAAAAAACTCAAGTGATAAAAATTTAAATAAACAAAACACTAAACCAACGTAATATTCTCCACCAACAGCCGTCCACAGAAAAAATAAGCAGACAATAAAGATGAGTCCGTTCACGTCCAACCATTTTTTCTTCAACTTGATGTGCATGCTTACGTCCTTTTCCTCAGAAAAATCAACTACTTTTTAATATTTTTAGAGCATGTGTGATGTGATTATTATCACTAATTAATTGTTATATAACTTTTTGAACTGTGCGATCTGTTTTCCCTTATTTGCACGCAGTGCTGGGAATTAGATTGCAAATTTAAATAATTTCTATTTTAAATTTGTTTTTAAAGTAATCATATAAGAACTGTTTTAACCTAGAGTTTGGGATTTTAAACCAGAGAACACAGGAGATAATCTGATTCAATGATATTTGTATTTTAAAGTGAGAAAATTCAAGTGCCTCGGCCTTGAATGTGTTTTTCTATTTATAAATACTTTAGTTATAAATCATACACCTAAAAGATACAAAAATAGTACATTATAAACCTTTTCATCAATATCTAGGTTGTTCTTTGGTCCAATAATCATCTTTCAAAATTACTCATTGATCTAATAATTATCTTCGAGATTGCTCTTTGAATCTATGGTCAATTCCACCATAATTTTTAACTAGGATTTTGGAATTAGACTTAAGATTTATCAATAGTTCTATGAACCTATTCATTTGATCGATATCTAACATAATTTTGAATGAAGAATCAAAATAAGATAAATTTTTTTCTTCTTTAATAATATAATATTCTTTTCAATAATTTAATAATATAGAGTTACTGTGATCATGGATGATATGACAACCTCGCTTATAAAATTTTTAAATTTATTTTCTACAAACTATGATAAAAAAACACTTACTATCATTTGCTAAAATATAGCCTAAAATCCATAATTTTTTTTAACAATATCAACTAAAAATTTTGGATTGCATAAATGTCAAATATATTGAATATCTATGTAAAATCCAATAATCAGTCATTAAGGTCAAATTTTGGTCCAATAACCAGGTTGCTCTTTGTTTCAATAATCATCTTTCAAAATCGCTCATAGGTCGAGTAATCATCTTCAAGACCGCTCTTTATATCTATAGTGGGGTTGAACTAAAATTTTGGAATTGGACTTATCAATAGTTCCATCAACCTATTTATTTGATCGATATTTTGAATGAAGAATCAAAACAAGATAATTTTGTTCTTCTTTAATAATGTAATAATATCATATGATAATATGCCTTATAAAATTTTTAAATTTATTTTCTACAAACTATGATAAAAAAGCACACAACTAATTATTTATTATTTTATTATGTTTAATCGTATAAAATAGCAAATTATTATGCAATTAAAGTATTATTATTTGGAATATTTTATAATGATAAATTAATCATAAAATCAAATTTAACTAATTGATAAATTTTCCACCATTTTGTATATTTTAGTTTTCATGTCTAGTATTTTTTATTAGTTTCTCTCTTAACTTTATCCGTAATTTTTTTTAATGAGCTTATGCCTTATGTACTTAACCTATTAACCTTTTGTGCACTAAGAAAATCAGAAAAGAAAAATTTTCATTACATGAATTGTGGTTCGTCAGGGTGGAAGCGCATGTGGAACCAAACAAAGTTCAAAAGCATATTAATACAACAAATTAATTAATAAATAGGATATAAAGTTAATAAGTTTGAGGTGTAATATTCTAAAATTGAAATTAAACCTTACAATCATTTAAACTTGAAAAATAAAATCACTACAGAAAAACTTTGAAACTGTAATGATATATAATCAAGGAAAATAAAGTATCATTAAAAAAACAAATAAAGAAAAAACCTCCGTTAACGTACTGGCCCTGGCCATCATTATTCCGTCCGCATCCGACGCTGTCGTTTTCAAAACCTAATCAGAGAGAGTCGGCGAAAGCTCCGATGTGGCACCGCCTCATGTTCATAAGTGGAACCCACAGAGAGGTTACATGGCGGAAGACCCCACCAACCAGTGTCACGGACCTGAAACCTGTGCTAAAAACCCATTCCATAAACAATTTTATGTCCGCCACGTCACCCTTCCGTGTCTACTATTTATAGAACAACTTGGCAATTACAGGCTCTCTATTTCGAGTGTTGCCACCACCTGTTGCAGATATTATTTCTCTCTCTAAAACCGTTCTCTCTCTCTCAGAAACCGTTCGCCTCTCTATCTCTCTATCTTTCTAAAATCTTCAAATCTGTTTTGCCTGATTGCTCGATTGGGATTCGAGGCATTTGATTGTAACTGAACCAAGGGTTTTGGATTTCTCCGCCTATAATCTAATTCGGTTTGAAAACGATTTTGCGATGGCAAACCGCAGAGAGGAAGATTTGTTTAGCGGTGGCGGCGTTGATCCGTCGAACGGCGATGATTTCGACGATTCGTCGTCTGTGGACAGTGCTACTTCTGCCGGAGAGGACGGCCGCGCAAGGACGCAGGTTGGACTTACGGAGCGGTTGACGGATATTTTCGTCGACGAACGCGACGGCGATCTGTTGATTCAGCAGACAAATAGAGAAGACCGGTTCTTGCAGTGGCTTCAGGCTCTTGATTTGCAAGTTATGGGAGCCTGTCGTGCAGACGAGAGATTGAAACCCTTGCTGAAGATGAGCACTTCTTGCGGCGTCGCGGAAGATCCTCTTCTGGCTCAATTGACTCAGGTGAGAATCGTTCTTGATTGTTCCGTTGACTATCTCTATTTTCTGTTATCATGCCGCCTTGTTTCTTTCACTCGCCGTATTATTATTATTCTATTTCTTATTTGCTGATTATTCTATTTCGATGTACAGCATTTCGAGCCATCGGAGGTTGGAATGTTAGCGAGATGCTTCTGTGTGCCGCTTGTTTCGATCCGTGTTGGGAAGATCAATAAGGAGGGGATTCGCTTCTGCCCTACTTCGAATAGGTAATTTCATTTTAGTTTTTGAATCTGTGCCGAAATTGATTTCCCCCCCACACCGGCAGATGCGATAAATCTTTGCAATTCTTTTAAGTTCCTCTATTACACTACTTATGTGTCTTGAGAGTTCTATTGGTTCCTTTTTGTTTGTTTTGTGTTCTTTTCCTCCACACCGTGGGTTCTTCGACCTCTAACTTTGATGACAACCTGTTATTGTGTCTGTTAAAGCGATTAATTGTGTGTCATGGCAGTCGCTTTATAGACTGCATAACTACTATTTCACTCTGCCATGACTCTCTAGTGGCAATTCATTGTGTGCTTTGAATTAGTTTTCGAATCTCATGTGGTCATAATCTGTTGATTTAAAATATTTCTCGGTGTTACTAAATTTCTGATGATTTTCAGTGTCAAAGATGCTAATATACGTGGAAGTTATTGTTTATGGGTGTTAGATTGTGTGTTTGTGAATTAAGATATGGACAGATTGTTACTACCCAATTCTGTATCCTTTCTGTGCTTCTGCATTCTTTCTAGACAATGGAAGTGTGGGATTATTCTTACAGTTTTTACTTTTAAAAAATTGAAGTTAAATGTGATCAAGTAAGGTCACTTTTATTATGTTGCCACCTTTTTCTTTAATGAGGTTGCATGCTCCCTTTTGTCGTTTTTAGATCTTGTGTGTACTGAGGAATGGAGATTTTAATTTATTCAAAGTTCCAACTTCCAATAGTTTTGCCACCAATTATCTAATTACATAAGCGTCCCCGTAATATGCCTCCACACTTGTGAGGGGAAGCATTTCTTGAATGGAAGCTTTCTGTTGTGTAACTTGATAAATGGGCCAAACCTGGTCCAATTCCTTTCAGGCTTGCCCACTCCAGCTTTGTGGGGTACTGTGGGTGCAGCTCATCATCACTGCATAAATGTGAAGCTAAGGTGTGATGCACTGCTTAAGGAAGAATAAGGAGTTTACAGCCACAGCTGCCTGGGGAAGGCTGAAGGGTCTAGGTTCAATTTTTTATCATCCTTCTTTCTGGTTGTGGAAGGAAAAAAGTGGGTCAGAATTAGGCCTTATTTTTGTTGGGTACGTAAATGGAATCGTCCAATTGTTTTGGCTAACAAATTTGACCTGTGAAGGGGAAGGCCGCACTTGATATGTCTGTTTTGTTTGTTTTTATTTTCCACTAATGGTTGGGTTCTTTGTTCATTTTATACTGGATAATTGTGGATTAGGAGCTGTTAATTAATTGCTTACCTTGACCTATAGCCAGATCTTGACCAAATACTTATTGGTTCCTTTTAAGTTTTTTGAAGTTTGGAGTTAAGGATTTTGAGTTTTCCTGTATTTTATGTGCAATTGTATTTGTAGTTGTTATTTTCCCTATTCATAACTCTGATTTATAGTGGCTATAGTCAATTGCTTATGCATTATGTTATGGTACATGCTGTTTTAAATATTGATGTATCTGTTGTGTATGAACTAACATCTATTATTTCAATTTTTCTTTCCATCACGTCTATTTATATGTATGAAGCATGTGAAAATTATTGGATGATCGTTAGTAATTACTGGAGTCTGTAGTTTAGTTTATTGATGGTAATATGTTCGTTCTTCCAAGTAAAAATGTCTTTTGACTTGTAGGTAACTGGACGTATTCTATTATGATCTCTGAATTAAGAGGAAGTAAAGGTAGTTTCATGATCCTATATTATATATATCATTGCTGCTCAGATTTTCAAATCACTATAGGTTTGAAGCATTTGTTTCGGGGGTGGGGGAGACAGCACATTGACTAGGTTTACACAATCTAGAAATATAGCATTTATTTATTTTCATATATGTATGCTGTGCTTTGATATGTATTTAACATTGCAAATTATATGTGTGTTTGCATTAATATGCTGGAGCATGTTATTCTTGTGACTACTACCAAAAAGAACAAGAAATGTATCACTATGATCACGTATTCAAAGGATGTATGTTCTAGTAGTCTGAAATTAATGACAAATTTATATTGTATTGTATTTGATTCTTTTTTTTGGTAAAGCATGAAACAACACCAACATGATGGGATAGCGGTTAGCTATAACGAATATTGTTTTTTTCTTAAAGTGGAGTATCTATCTTTATTTGTACTTATGTAAAGGGTTAATATTGTTTAGATGATTTAGATTACCTTTTTTCTATTGTATGGCTGTTATTGTGTGTTCAATATACCTCTTGGGTTAGCACATTGATTATTTTGTCTGTGGAAGCCAATGGCGTCATTCCCAGAAAACTAATACATATTATATTTCAATTTATTTACACTTTCCCTGTAAGACTAATGATTTTCAACTTTTAGGAATTGGGAAATACTGTTGACTAGAATAGCTTGATGGATTCAGTTGGATGCATTTTTCCTGATTTATGTTTATGTTTCTAGTAAGGAAATTATAGCTTGTAGTGTCTGTTTATGAGGACTGATTATTGGTGTGAATTTTCTTTTAATAATTATGACCAAAATATAAATTTAGTTGGAAGAGGTCTCTCGTGTTGTTGGGCTAAGGTTTTGAAGCTTATGGGTTATAACTTCATAAATTTTTTGATGGATTGTTTGTACTTTTTGCTTGTTTCCTTAACTATCACTTTCTAAGGTGTATCATCTCAATTTGTGCAGAGGTAACTTGACACTTGTACTGCTGCCAAGTTCTGATCTTCGTCTATCGTTCATTGGGGATGATGGTAAAACTGAGAGACTATTCACCCTTACTAGCAAATCCCAGTGCTCTGCTGTTGTGGTTGATGAAATTCCAACCGATACGTCCGGCCGATCCTTCTTTATAAGTGCTGCAGATAGCAGAGCTTTTTACTTCTGGTGCTGTGAGAAGTCCAAGCTTTTGGGAATTGAATTACTTGGGAAGGTACTTTTAGCTATTCTTTTTTAACTCATTTGCAGTGTCGTAGCATTAGATGTGCATTTATTTTGCATGTTCGTAGTTTCTCCTCTATTTGTACGGTGTTCTGAATATATTTAATGATTGATATTTTTGGTCATCAAAATAATTTTTGTATGAATCAGATGAAGGATTTGCTCAAGAGGAAACCATCCATTGTTGAGCTGAGTGGTATTAGCAAATCACGACTTGACTGCTTTGCCACTCAGCTTCGGGCTTTTCTTGTGGGGTCAACGGGAGACAGAAGTGGCAGTGATCATTCAGTTTGTACCTCAACATGTGCCAATTCCGACACATGTTGTAATGTGAGTTCCGAAAGTTCAAGCCCATCATCTTCAAAATTTCCCCGATCTCGAAACAATGGAGGTCAGACAGCAAAGGGAGATACAGCACTTTACCAGGGTATTCTTAGTCCAAGATCAAGTTCTTTTAAAGAGGTTCCTCCAAGAAATTTGTCTTCTCACAGGATTGCAGCCAGGGAGAAAATTAAACGACGTGGTGAGAATCATCAGCAAATGGTTGATAACTTGACAAATGATTCAGCAAACATTTCAGATATATCCTCAAGTTCTGATCATGACAAAGCATCTGAAGTTACCAAAACTCTTGCCTTTTCACCTAGTTTTCTGGGATCACTTGGAAAACTCGGTGTTCCATCAAGCCTTGGGCTGGGTGGGGAGGTCCCTCCCGTGGTATCTCCCCTTTTTTCTCCCTACTATTGTTTTTGTCCCCCGGGAATTTCTTCCTGTCCATCCATAGCAGCAGCTACGCAAACCCCCAAATCTTCTATTGAAGCATTGCCTTTCCCCTCAGGTGCCTCTTTCCTACCAAGCCCCCTGTCAACTACCCTGTTGGATCCAGTACAACCTCTTGGTGCTTCCATGGATTTTCCTCCTTTTTTGCCTGATCCATTGGTCAGAATGTCGTTGCCATCATCTCAACAGATTCCCACTTTCACACCATTAATGTGTGATCCGATTGTTCATGTCCCAGTGATTGATGTGTGTTCTTCAGGTCAGGGCTATCTTGTGAGTGCTGGCCCTGCCATGTCAACTAGCATCCCACCGTTGCATCCAAATCTTGTGAAACCACTTATTCCTGAATCTGATGCTGTAGTGAAGGGTGCAAGAGAGACTCTAAGATTGCTGATCAGTGGTTCAAGCCAGAACCAACAAATGATAAGGGACACTCTGCCTGCAATTTTAAATAATCCGGACGAAAAACAAAATAACATTCTTGTGGCTGGTAGCCGAGGTCTTTACACGGGAACCCGAGATATTAATGTTTTTGCGAACAGTATAGCAGCAATGGGATTAGTATCACTATCTGGGGTGTCCAAGGAAGACAGCGGAAGCTATTCCGAGGTATGTGATAACTATGGGATTATGGAAGAAGCAGGAAAAAATTCCAACGATTCAGGTGGAGGCTTTTTGGGTGATGATGGTGGTGCTTCTTTGGATTCAAAGTAGTAGTCATGGAAGCAATTATGTTTTTTTTTTTTCAAGTAGATCTCTTTTGTCCAGGAAATGTAGATATGTGCTTTAGCACTTCTGAATGGTTTTAAGGTTCATATTTCACCATTCAAGCGTTGATTTCATGTAGAATGCTTTTGATAATTCTTTGTTCATTAGAAATGTGGTGTGGCTCTACTATCAGATCCCTCGTTAGCTGTATATCATAAATTCGTCGAGCGAAAGACGTCTTTTGTTTTTCTGTGGATTTAGAGATGGCGTGCAATGAACGAGGTTTGGGTGGGATTATATACCTTCATTGAAATAACTACATAGGGTAAGTTCTCTCAACATGAATTAGCTACATAGTGTATAAGCTCTTAATTAACATAGGGCTGCATTTTTTATTATGTAAAAGCAATCATAGAGGAATGGGGGAAATGATTCTTATAATCTGTGCATGTATACTAGTCTAAAAACAATGAAACTGTTTTTCAGTGAATTTTAATTGATTAAGCGAATAACATAATTGATTATTTCAATGAAGGCCGGAAACATAATATTCTCTATTTTATTTGATTAGGTACTTATATAATCGATTATTTCATATATTCAAGTATGAACAATTTTAATTAATTAGACAACCTACATAATTAGACAATTTTAAACATATTAGAAAGCGAGAGTGGTGAGTTTTAGAGAGATTTTCGCTGAGAATTTCGCTTTCAACCAAAATTTGTCCAAGAATAAGAGTTTCTTGTTTGGAACTAGGTGATGTTGTGATATCAACACAATTAAATGTATTCTTCCCTAGTTATGTCTTTTGTTAATCAATCTTTTTATTCTTTTCATTATGTAAGTTTAGAGTAATTGGGTGGAGCATTTTTTTTTATTGAATTTCTTGAGTTATTTCAAGATTATTTGTATTTAGATATTAAAGGTGCATCTTGTAATCTTTGATTCTTGATTTTAATAATGAAAATGTAGCTAAAATTGTTAAATAATTAGATATAGATTTTTAAATAATTGAACTAGTGTAAAAATTGTTGTCACTTGTTCTTTCTTTTTATTTATATTTGAATCTTGTGATTGAGAAGACATCTTGAGTATTATTCATACATCTTGTTAATTGATTAAAATTATGTTTGAAAATTGTTTTGAATAACTAAAAAGAATCAAATTTTTAAAACAAGGTTGAAAAATATTAGTTGTAGTTAATATTTTGAATTAAATATACTTCTAACTTATTCTGATCTATGTAGTCAATATTTATATACTTGATATATTAGAATGGATCAGGTCTTAATCTCTCCGGTGAATGTCTAATGAAAGGTTTTTGAAAAGCGTAAGTAGATATTCCTTAATGAATTCGACATATGGATCCATGCTCATGTAATTGATGAAATGATAATAGATTGATTTGAATTTTAAGTTTGGAGTTTAGAGTTTGAGTTTTGATTCAATGATGAATTTGAGGGAGTTAAAATAAGTAGATTTGAAAATAAAGGAAGGTGAGAATGAAGTTGTTTGAATATTATAAAAATGATAAAAAGAAAAGAAAAATTTGTGAATGATATAATTTGTAATGTACATACACGTCCAAGCAGCTTGTACACCCATGATTTGAATATCTGACACGCAAAACGCTGTCATTAGTTGAAAATTTGTTTGAGCCTATTTCATAAATAGAATTATGTTTATAAAATTTGAATGATATTTTATTATTTTGTTGATATAACGTATTTTATTAATAAAACCGTTCAACCCATTTTTTATTTATTAAAAGATTTTCACTTTATTATTTCTTACATTATTAATTTTAATGTTAACAACTAAATATTAACAACTCAATAAAAATAAATTTAAATATTATCTTTTAATTTATTAATCAGGTTTTCTTCCATTTTTTAAAAGAAATTATAGTTTTTTTAGCATTTGCATAAAAAAAAACTAAATATTATTTTAATTTTTTAATTATCATTCCGTCTTTCTGCAAATTAATTTTTTAAATAAAGATCATTATAGAATGTATTCAAATAAGATACAAATTACATTTTAAAATATTAATAACAACTAATAAAATATTACAATAGTTTAAAAGGTATAAATTATAAAATTAAACATTTATATGTATAACCAAAACTAAAAAAAAAAACAGAATAGCTTAACTATTCATAACGGTATAACATATTAAGTGTATATTTTTTATTTTATTTATATACAGAGTTCAATATATTTAACATATTTAATTTAGATAATATTTATTAATAATTTTTTAATTTTACTATAATTTAAATTAAATTATAATATATTACATATTTTTTATTATAAAATGAATTATTGTGTCGTATCTTATATTTTTAAGATAAGACGAATCATCATATCGAATACGTGTTGTATTTGATATTCGTATTGTATCCGTCTATCATATGATATAATTGATAGATAAATTTTAAAAAAATATTAAAAAATATATTATAAATTAATTTTAATTAAATAATACATTATACTTTTATTATTATCATTTAAAAATTATAATTTTATTTTTATTACTATTTCTAATTTTATTATTATTATTATCATCAGTATTCATTTATATTATTTTACTTTTTGTGTTTAAAATTATAAATAATGGATTAATTTGTATATATAATCTATTATTTTTCACCTTTTATTTTCCTTGCAAGTCTCTTCCTCTAGGAAGAGAAAGTGTAATACACACAAAGTTCATCTCGTTTTTCGTTTGTTGGACTTTTTTTTTCCCTCCTAAAGTTTTGATCAAAACCCTATTCTTTGTCAAACTTAGTGGCGATCTGGATTTGACCCAACAAAAAGTTGTGGGTCTTTTTTCTTGCACCTCCAAAATTTCTTCTACACCTTCAAACTTTCTTTAAATTTCTAAAAAACCCTTTGACCATGTAAGGAAATCCGCAGATACCACACCTTCAAAATTATGTCGACTTTCGGAAGTCAAAATATATGACTTCCAGAAGTCAAAACATATCATCGAAAGTCAATTTTCGGAAGTCAAAATGTATTACCGGAAGTCGACTTCCGAAAGTCAAAATGTATCACCGGAAATCGACTTCCCGAAGTCAAAAATTATTACCGGAAGTCGACTTCCGAAAGTCAAAAAATATTCTCAGAAGTCGACTTCCGGAAGTCAAAAAATATTCCCAGAAGTCGACTTCCGGAAGTCAAAAAAAATTCTTCGGAATGACTTCCGTAAGTAAAAAATCAAATTTTATTTTAAATATTTTTAATTCTTTTTCAAATTTATATTTTTTAACTTTTAATGGTTTTTTTAGTTTATTATTTTATTTACTTTTATGTTTTCAAATTTCTTAATATATACTTTTTAAAAAATATTAATATCTATATATATAATTTTATTTTTATTTAATATACTGAAAAATAAATATAAATATAAATATAACTAAAATTAAAATAATAAATTTATTCTGCTTCATTTAATGTTATTTAATATTTAAATTCATTTTAAAATAATAAAACTTTAAATTAAAAAAAGATAATAAAGAAAATATATATAAAAATATATATATATATATATATATATATATATTCGTTTTTTTTTTAATTTTAAATTTCATTATTTATATATGTTATTTTAAATATGATTTTTTAATTCTTTTTTATTTTTATTAAATTTTTAATAAATTATATAAAAATAAATTTAAATTTAAAAATATAAAAAATACATAATTGAAAAAAATTTAAAAATTTGATTAAAATAAAATATTTAAATTTTAAACAAAATTAAAAAATTCAAATAACAGAAATTAAAAAATAACAGAAACTATAATAATATCAATAAAATGAATAAAATTGAAAAATAATTTAAATTAAAATAGTAACATTAACTTAAAAACAGAATATATATATATATATATATATATATATATATATATATATATATATATATATATTCAATTTTTTATTTAGTATTTTTTATTACCTATTTTTTTTATTTTTTGAAGTAATTTTTTTAAAATTTATATGTTTTATAATTTTTAATATGTGTTTTAAAATACAAAATAAAATAAGTTTTAAAATATAAAATAAAATATAAATTGGAAAATATAAATTTTAAAAAGAATTAAAAATATTTAAAATTGACAGAATTTTTTTTACTTCCGGAAGTCGTCTTCCGAGAATATATTTTGGCTTCTGGAAGTCGACTTCCGAGAATATTTTTTGACTTCCGGAAGTCGACTTCCGTGATGATTTTTGACTTTCGGAAGTCGACTTCTGATGATATATTTTTACTTCCGGATGTCGACTTCCGGTGATATATTTTGACTTCCGGAAGTCGACGTCCGGAAGTATTTTTGGGAGTGTGATGTCCGTGAGTTTTCTTAAATGATCAAAGGATATTTTGGGAATTTAAAAATATTTTGGAGGTGCAGAAGAAATGCTTAGAGGTGTAGGAAGAAAGACCCAAAGTTGTAATTGAAACTATGGTATTCCATTGGGCCTTACATTTTTTTAAAACCCATTTTGTTTTTTGTTGACATGTAACTGTGACTTTTAAATACTCTTCATTATGATGACGTATTTGTTATGCAGGTGTGTGAGTGGGTCCTTAATCATTTTTTAAGTCAAAATAAATGTATGGGCCAGATCATTGGACAAAACACAAAAGGAAGGAAAATGGTGAAAGGGAAAGGCTATCATTGTCCTTCCAGAAAGAATCATCATGAAATCATTTCTAATAAATTTTTATGATGGACCCAACAAATACTATATATTTTTACTCACTCATCTTCTTCATAAAATTTGGTATCAACTATTCAACCATGATCCTCCCCAAAAATAAGTTTTTTTTTTTTTTAAGCCAAAATATCCTTAACTAATATGGCATGATTTTAGGTCCATTCTATTATATCTTGTAATCGTTTTCATTTGATCGGTATTCAATTCATGTAACATTAATATATATTTAATAAACAAATTATGATGTTGTCAATAAAATATTTAAATTCTATTAATGAATATATTGAAGACAATAACCACAAAATATTCATATGATATGAGTATAATTCCTTAACATTAGATTAAATAAGAATCATAATGAAATAAATAAATAAATGAATAACACACTGAACGGTTTAATTTAGAGGTCTTTATATTTTCCAGCTAGAATATTGATCTTGTCTAATTCTAAAGAGTTCAAGTAAAATGAAGATGAAAGAGAATTACAAAAAAAACATATAGATTATGAGCAACAAAAAAATGTTTGTTTCTCTACATAGACAAATTTGTATCTTTTTTACTTAAAATATTAAATAACTAATACGCTTAAAAACATAAATGAACAACTCAAAATATAATTTCAACTTAAATAAGTAATAGAGAAGGATAACAAAATAAAAATGGAAGTTTACTAACTTGTTTTTAATCAATAAATTAAGTTTTAAAATGGAAGTTTCTTTTTTAATCAGATTTTTTTTTTTTGAGTTTGGATCATAAATATATTTGTGAGAGAATACATCATATAAAATGCTTTAAACTTCTCCCTTAAATTAAAATGAATGTATTTATTCAAATGATCTAACTGGAAAATAACAATATGAGAATTTTAGACAGAAATTTGACAAAAAGTATCAAATTTCTTAATTTTAAAAATACCAAAAAAAAATTGAAAATTTTTGAATTACTAAAAGCATGGAACTTACACGTATTTTAAATTTAGCTTAATTGTACTTCGGGTTTCTTGAATTTAGTGTAGTGAAAATTTTGATCGTTATAGTTTTAATGGCACAAGTAACAAATGAACAATTTTACTCTATCAATTTAAAGAATAGTATATTTATCCTTCAACATAATGGTCCTATCACAAAATGTACACTTATGGTATGGTCACAAGTCACAAAGATTGTTTGTTATTTTACTCTGCTTTGATTCTTTACTGAAAAAAATGTTTAAACATATTTTATATATAAAATTAAAATAAATAAATAAATACACAAATACTAAAATGACTAATTTTCAAGTACAGAGATCAAAAGGAAAAACGTGTACATCTGTAAAAAGTAAATGAGTAACGAAAACCAATTTTTTTCGTAACATATTTATATTTTTGCAATTAATCAGATTTACCTTTTATTAACATTAGTGGGACCAAATTTGGATATGATATTGGTTTGGAGAATGCAATTGAAAGCGAGGAATCCATTCGTTTGCATTTCGAGGTCAATCTTGTGTCCATTGCGGAGAACATTGGTTGCATTAAAAAGATAGATTTAAATGTGTTTCTTTTATGTAAACATAATTTGGTATTTTTTTTTCTATTATAAACAGAAAAGAAGAAGATATTATAAATTTATATATAAATATATATATATATATATATATATATATATATATATATATATATATTACGGATACAAAAATATAAAATGTACACATAAATAAAATGTTAATTTTCTGAGTTAAGAAAGTTATAAAAAATTCATAAAACTTCCCGAAAAATCATTATACTTTCTCTTTCTTTGAAATCTATACTATTAAAAAAATTCATATTTCTTGTTAATTTTTTTAAAAATTTTTTTATAAAAAATACTTATAAATTTTGTTATAAAAAAATTGTAAGAAATTGCTTTCAATTTTTTTGAAAAATATTTTGTATAAAACACTTTTCGTAAAAAAATTTGTAAGAAATATTTGCAAATTTTTAATTTTATAAGAAATAATTACCCATGAAAAAATTATCTGTCAATTAAAATTTTTATAAAAAAAAATTATTACAACTTTTTTAATAAATTGACAAGAAAATTTGCATGTAATATAATTTTTTTTAATAATGCTAGTCAGGTATTCATTTAAATCAATTTAATTGATAAAAGAAAATGAAAACTCAGTGGCACTTTCTTTCAAATATTTGTCCGCTACCTCTGTTATAAAATTACGGTAATTTAATGCTCCTTTTCACATATTAAAAATAACAATAACTACATCACTTATTAAATCATTTTTAATAAAATAACCAAATTCTCTGAAAAAGAAAAAAAAAAGAAAGAAAAAAGGTGTGTTCAACTACTATGTGGCCTTTGGTTTAAAGCATGTGGTCCTCCAAATTATAAGTTATCGTAAACATTTTGTCTTTGAACCGGATTCAGACATTTAAACCGGTGTCGTGCTTATCCAAATTTGGTGTAAATAAGTCCTTGTTTGGGTCTACCATTGTTTTGTCCATATATAGGCGCACTTAAACAGCTTCAGGAATCAGGATTAGAGATAAATCAACGTTTATGCGATGCTCTTGCATTTCTATGCCGGGAGCATTATTATTTATGCTGTCTCCTCACATGGCCTTTATTACAAAAACCAAATGTCTTATGTACCTCAATGCTTCATGCCTTTGTCTCCTTAACTTCATTTATGATGTCTTGCTTCTTTTTCCCCCATAACACAAACCACCTCTATAAACAATGTTTTATATTCCACTACTAGTTTCTTTACTAGACCATTTGTTTTATTTATTTATATTTTATAATATATCGAAAATTTCTAACCTAAGTCTCTTGATAAAATTGTTGTCGATCATCATACATTTAAAATATTATCCGTTTTGAAATATGAAACTTTATTACAATTTTGTCATTAGAAATTATCTCAAAAGATAATAAAAGAAAATGATATTTAAAATATGTTTTATCAATATGGACCTGATGGACATAATAGAAACAAATAATTGAGAAAATTATCTATTCTCTAGAGTTTTTTTTATTTAATACATTCACACTCAAGTGAAAAATTGTTCTGATTAGAAAAGATAAATTTCTTAAATAAGATTATCTAACTCAGACAAAGTTAATGAGATGATTTTGATATGGTGCGTTGATGTTGTACTGTGTGGGATTGTTGAGTTTAATTTTGGGTAAATATATGAAAATAAATTAAATGAATTTCTAATATGTTAGGTTGGATAATCTGATACCATATACCTAGGATGATGTGTTTAGTAGTTTGGTGTTTCAAATATAAAAAATAATAACTCGTTACTTATTATTGAAAGGATATGCATTTACTTCTATGGTTGTCTAGATAAGGTAAATTAACATAGGTAATGATATGAAGTTGAAAATTGTTTTTGCGCCACTGTTACATATGCTAGGTTGTACAACTTTCGGAGAAACTCATTATATTTCTTTTCTTTCAATTTTGACGTAAAATTAAAATCAGTTATTATTCAAAAATTTAAAAATAATGGATATAATACATTTAGCTTAATTACGTTTTATATGTCAAACATGTTTTTTCAATTGACGTTGAAACGAAAACGTATCAAATAGTGTAAACAATTCAAATATTGACACAAAATTTGTTTGACATATAAACAAATTTTAACATAATTGAGTTAAAAAGACTATATCTACACATTTTTTTAATTTTGGACCAAAATATATTAAAATTCATATATGAATGAATTTCAACTTTAGTAAAAATTCAAAGAAAAAACATATTTATCCCATTTTTTTAATCATTAAACTTATCTCAGTCTCTTGTGTTTAGTATTTTAAAACGTGTTGAAATGGATCAAATATATTTGATTTAGTTTGATTATATTGATTTTACAAAGTTGAGACTTTGTAATAATTACGTTTGGAATGATTCAAGTATAATTAGTTGATGGTATTATTGTTTGTATAGTGATCATATATATAAAAGACATTTATATGATGATTAATGATAAATTATATAATTAGAAGTGTTGGTTGTGTTGGTTTTATATGTTCGTATGTATATTTACAATTGAAATTAATTATACGTTTATTTGCATTTTTTTACTATGATAAATGTTGTAATAATTATTTATTGGCAAATTTATGAGATTTTATATTCGGTGTATTAGAAAAAGCTTCTTAGGTTGATTTTATAAACTTAGTATTGCAAGGCTATCTTGTATAATATAATAATATGTATGAGTATATATAACTATATGCATATAGTTATGCATCCAAGGTGTTATTGGATTGCATTTTCACATTTTAAGAGTTAACATTGCAAAATTCAAAAGCAAGTCATATATTTAATGACTAAAACTTTAAAAGTTGTTGTTTTAACAATGCGTAGACTATGAAAATGTAAACACCAAAAATATTAATTTTCTTTGTATAATAGTATAGATGAACCAGAATACAACTCAATTAAAAAGAAAATTTTTAACTATTTTATAAACTCGAAAATATTATTGTTGGGAAAGACTTCCAGAATCACTTTATTAATAAAAATAAGAAGAGTCAAATATATACTTGAAATGTCTTTGACTCGGTCTAGAAATATCATAATTATATAGTCAATAACACTCATTTTCTTAATTGTCCGAACTGATGTGAGACTTTTCAAAACATATTATTTTCATCATCTAACAATTTTAAGGTAAAAAAACCTTAAACTGATGTGCATTGACAGGGAATGTTCACAACACTGTATTATTAACCTAAAGTTTTGTAACTCTTAGGTGTCCTTTGTCATTTTCTAGCAACGATGACTAAACGGAAAGATTTCCCTTTCCTACTTTTTCTCTCTATTTTTCTTGTTGAAAAAGAGGACAAAAAGTCTCGTATTTGATTTATTGTGTACCTCCGAAAAGAATTTTGACAAGTCCCAAGGATTCTGTGATTTTTAATATATGTGTCTACCATTGATGAGAAATACAATGCTCATGAATGAATGGTGTTGGATGGAGCCAAATTGCGGAAAAGTGAGGTTTGTCTCGTCACACTCTATCATCGTGTTGCAGTGGAATGCGCCAAAACGAGTTATCCTCAAAACCATTCGCGATTCAACAATATTATTGTCTCATGTTGTTCTGTTTTATTATCATCGTATGTACTATTTAACTATTGTTGTTTTTACTATCCATATTTTATGGATTTTATATTTTCGAATAGTTAAATATTTTACTAATATGTTAAAGTAAAACCATGGATCACTTTTGAGTTAAGTGTGTATCTGAGGATGAATTTGATTAAACCGCGATTACTGAGAATACGACAATACGATAAGACTAATTTAATAGTGCAAAATTTTAATTGGAAATCAAATCTAGCAACTATTATTATATGAAGAATCAGTGATGTATATTTCTGGAAGTCAAGATTTGAATAAAATCACTTTTATTTAAATATATATAGTATAAAACAAAATAGGTGATAAAATTTGATAAATTCGCCGCTTCAGGACAGATACAGCGTAGTTTATAAATTTTAGCCCAATTGAGTCACAAGTGGACTTAGGAATGGACCCATGCATGGGCCCACGTAGCCCGTTTTAGATATGCCATGACGTTAAAGCATGTGTAAGGTATTAAATTTTCAGTTTTACTTTTATAATTAAACTCCCACGTCATCCTAATTTTGATTATTTTTATAGGTTAAGCACAATCTCACAATGAACTGGTCAAAAGAATCCTGAATTATTTTTGTTGAAATTTTCTGATATTTAAAATATTTGTTACTTCTTTTGTCTTTTTAGTTAGCACTCCTACTACGAATCAAGAAAAGTCCTTAAAAAATACATGTTTTTTTTTTATTTTTTATTCTTGCTTGTTTGCATACGTACGCACACAATATGCGTATGTTTGTATTTTTTGTTGTTGGCTATTTTAATTATAGACTTAACTCTTTAGAAAGAAAATTAATGTTGCTTTAACTTGAGAATATATTCATTTTAACGTCCAAAGAAAAATGTAAATAATATGAACGAAATGAAACAATATTAGTTATTTTATTTAACTATTCTAGGTATGACGAAATAAATGAAATAAAATAAAATATATTTATGTTAATAGTTATGCCACGTGCTTCTTTTATGTTATAATGATTTAAGTATGTAAGAGAAAATCATTAATAAATGTATATTAATAATATTATCAACCTCTAAGATAATTAAATAGAAACTCTATGTAATTACCTATTAATTTTATTTAACTTTTTTCAACCTCCTTTGCTTTATATTTAAATATTGGAAATTAATTTTGAATTTCCTTATCAGACAAATTTATTACTTTGTATATTTATCACTATATATTAAGAAGAATAAATATCAATTAATAAATGAAAGCTTAAAAGTAGTATATTGTAGATGACAAAAGTTGTATTGATACGGTAAATATCTCCTGTTCAAATTTGAAATAAAGTTAAATGATAGTATATATATATATATATATATATATATATATATATATATATATATATATATATATATATATTAATGAGACTAATTAAATCTATTGTGTTATTCAACATTAAAGTTCTCTTATGTTCTCATGTTATCAGCATGAGTGTTTGATGTTCTCGTTATTAAGGTTTGATATTATAAGTATAAAAAGTACGTTAGAAATCTTACATTATAAAACTATTAAATCGAATATAATAGTTTTCTTACAATAATAACATACAGAACTTTATCTATTATTTAAACATATTTTTTAATACTGACTACATAATAGTTTTAAATATGTTTTTAGTCTTTTAATTTTTAGTAAATTTTAAAATTAATATATTTTAAAACTTTAGACTATAGTCCTCCATCTTTTGAAATATGTGTATTAAGTTCTTTTAATCAAATTGTGTTAAGTTTATTTAACATTTCAATTGCGTTTCATAATAGTATTTGATTTAACATTAAAGAAAAATGTGTTAAATAGTATAAAAAATTCAAATATAATCCTGAAATGCGTATAAAATATCAAATAAATCTAATAAAATTTGATTAAAATGACTAATCTACATATTTCAAAAAATAAATGACTAAATTAGTCTAAAATTTTAAAATAAACTAATCCAAAAATCTAATAAAATTAAGAGAGAGAAAAACATATTTAACTCAAGATTTAATTATGAAAAACACATCATACTAACCGAAACGCAAACGAATTATAATGAATCAATCTTTTTCATTAAAGGTAAAATAGTGTACTGATGATGATTAATCATCATTAATTTTGTGGTGGAGGATCTTATTGACAAATCCATGGGTTCTGTGGCGGACCCCAAGGATGAACTACCGCAATTAAATGGATATTTTAATTCTTAATCGACCTACTAATTGTGTACATAACGTAGACCTTACTGGTTTGAAAATATATGATTAGAAACTTTGACACAATTGATGTAACATTAAGAATATATTTTTGGCCAAACTCAAAAGTTTTACGTGGTCTAGAAATTGAGTTAAGAATAATTTATAATTTAGACACAATTTAGATCGAGTTTGAAAATAGATACACTCGTATGCAATGATTAATTCTAACCATGTTTTATTTATTAATAAAGCTCATATGAAAACATAATATATGTATTAAATTCGAAAATAATTGTGATGAATCGGTGAATGAGTGGTAAATTTAGAAGCGACAGGGTCAGGGAGCATCGTTTAATAGGATAATGGCGGCGCGTAAGTTGCAATATTGCACCAATGGCGTAAATTTAAATAAAGTTAACTAATTTCATTTTAAAACCTCAATTATTTTAGATAAATTACGTCAGCTAGTAGGTGACATAGATGTAGATATGAAAGACATAACAAAAACCATTATTTTAAATGTTTTAGTTTCGTATTCCAAGACAAAAACATTATGTCTAGTAAGAACCCATGTAGAATTAAGATTTTTTTTTAAGTATTAATTATATTTTAGCTAATCAAAACTAATAAACAAACCCAACAAAACATATGAATTGTATTTAACCATTTCTAACAAGTTTAACCACCACTAAATTGAAAGTTATAATAATAAAGCTGTCTTCGTAAACTTGAATAGGAACATAAAAAAAAAAAAAAAAAACACATTCGTAATTAATATAAATTGGTTAGTTTTAGTTATATTAAGTTCATGTATCATTTCACATATCAGTTTAATCATATCTTATCTGCCTCACATTTGAACGACATCATCTCATTGGTTTTGATCAAGAAATAAATGCTTGCCATAAGTGGCTGTGTTGTGATATGTTACGTCTCTCCTTGGTTATGAAAGTCCACAAAATACTGTATACAAATAAATAAATATTAAATAATCCAATACTGTATTCATGACAAATTTTATGTTGTATATTTTAACTTTTTAATTACAAACAATAATAAAATTTAATTACATAATAGGAGTTGCACGTCTTTTTAAATAATTTTTAAATTATTTAAATTTGTCAACAGATCGGTCCGTATCTATTAAAAGTATCTGAATATTAAAGTTAATGAAAAATCGATCGGTTAAAAAAATAAAAAAATAAATGTTATAATTAATATAAGATAAATATTTTAACAATTATGTTTTTGATATGTATTTATAGTTTTTTCAATAAATTCATGATGATTATGGTTGACAATAAATTTTTGTATTTATTCAAAAAATATATTTTTTTCTTTTTTATCATATATCAAAATATAATGTTAAATTTTCAATTTATAGACATTTTCTTTATGAAAGTAGTTCATGAGAAATGTAGTCATACATTAGTTACAATGTACCGGAAACATTTAAATTGCATAATGACATAAAAGAAATCGAAAACAAGTTATATTAAATATTTTTATTTTTATTTTTATTCTACGTTCTTATAATTAATAAATTATTGGTTACAACTTTTTGTAATTTAGATTTTTATATTGCTTTTGTAGAATATATATATATATATATAATGTTAAATATATCTGTAATCTTTTAATTTTGATACAAAATTAAAATTTATCAGAAAATTTAAAACAATTTTATTTTCAAAGTTAAGTAATTACTTAACGAGTGTAGTTCTTATGATCAGTAAATGTTAAAGATATATTCACATGACAATGTATTAACATGTTGAAGTAGACACATCAACACATGTATACATACCTGACAACATTTGGACACATGTAACAATGTCATTTGTTACGTCAACATATATTTAACATTGTTTGGCGACAATAATTACATTTATTAATTCTGAAATTATGAAATTAAATCATATCAAAATTCAAGACAAATACAAAATCCAATTACATATCATAGAAACTAAAAACAAATTTTTATATAAATATTTATATTTATTTATTAACGACAATTTTTAACTTTTTACTTTTGAGGTGATGAAAGGTTTAAAATAAGAGTTGACAATAAACAATGTTTTCCTGTTATATTAAAAAAAATACTTTGTTTTGTATAGTACAAAATTAATATTTTTTAATAGATAATTAAGTACACATTTGATTTTGTTTTAACATTTTTCACTTGTGTTTATTGAGAAAAATTAATATTAATATAGAATAATTTTAAAGAAATTATTAATTATTTTATACGTAAACAAAAATTAAAGAATGAAATATTATGTTTCATGTTAATGTTAAATGCATGTCAATATTAATTTTTTTAATAATGTCATATATATATATATATATATATATATATATATATATATATATTTAATTATATAAATTAAAGTTTTTGTATTAAGACTACTTTTTTATATATTGTACTAAAATTTGGAATATATTAATACTTGATATATTAAATTAATCGTTCACTTCTTCTTTTTTGTCAAATTTAAAATTTTCACCTTTTTTATTATTTTATTTGGATTAAATAGTTTTTTCATACAATAATATATATAATAATTTCATTTATACTAAGTGTTTTCAATTTGATTTTACCTTTTTTTAAATAAGTGAATGTAATTTCTTTCATCAAAATTACTCCAATATCATGTGATAGAAATTATTTACGCCAAGTATTACTTTTATTAACAAGTTAATTTTTTATAAAATATTATTCATTGTTCATATCACATGTTACCCTTAATTTAACAAATGATACTAGATTTATTTATTTTAGAAATAAAATTTAAAGTAAAAAAATACTCAAAGTAGTAAGATAAAGAAAAATATATTTAATCTTTTATTTTATATGTTGGCACCGAACCCAACATGATATTTCATGAAGTTGAAAAGGGGTGTCTCCAGAAGCATTCTGTGATTGGATGTGCGTGGGTGAGTTTTAATTTTGTTTAGTCACGCATTGATGTTGATGTATCATCTTTGTCATTTTTTACGAGGTATAGAAACATTCAATACTGCTTTCCTATCATCCACTCAATTTCACAGTGGAAGCTTATTTCTTCCATATTTTTTCAAATATAAGTCTCAATTAAATATAAAATATCACAACAAAATTATGATATGTATAAAGTAATTCATTATTAAATTAAAAAATTACATATAAATATGATGTCAAATTTTATAATTAGTTAAATTGTTACATGCTAAAAAGGTTTCACTCTTTAAGGTCTCATGTCACATATTGCTAAGAACATCTCCCAAATTTGTTATTATTTTGTTAGAAAAAAACTAGATTAAAATATTTTTTTTTTGTCAAGTTTGTCGAATAAATTTTAATTTTGTTTTTTATTCAAATAAGTCTGAAATTTCGTCAATTTTATTAACATCGTTTAAATCATTAACGGTAATTAGCAGTGACTGCCATGTGTCATTTTGTGATTTTGTGATTTTGTGATTTTTTTTAATTTTAATTTTTTCAAATGTTCACATGTCAACCCAACCGCGTGCTACGTGTTAAAGTCAATGTTTTATATTCAATTTAGTCTTTATATTTGTTATTTTTGTTCAATTTAGTCTCAATTTTGTTCCTTTCAAAATTGAGACTAAATTTAATTTTTATATAAAAGTTATAATGATGTGAATTTTAATATATTTAATAAAAAAATATGAATTTTAATATAAAAATTATATTTGATCTCAATTTGGAGAAGGACAAAATTGATTATGTTAATAAAAATTGAGACTAAATCGAACAAAAATAACAAATATATGGATCAAATTAAATATAAAATATTGACTCTCACACGTGAGTGCGTTGACACATGTACACTTAAAAAAATAAAAAATAAATAATAAATAATAAATAAAAATTACGAAGTGACTGTTAATGGTTATTAAAGATTTAAACTAAAGTTGTCAAAACGGCTTTAAATTTTGTTGCCTTGTTAATTAATAAGTGAGTCAAGTTGGGTTGGCTCATTAAGTGATCAACCCATGGTGGGTTGAGCCGGTTGGGCCAGATTACCCACTTTGACAGCTATAATTTAAACGGTGTTTGTAAAAAAATACCCAATTGAATAAAATTGATGAAAATTAGGATCCATTTGAAAAAAAAAAATTATGACTGATTTGACAAAACTTAATGAAAATTAGGACAAAAAAGTATTTTAAAAATTAGTTGTAGTTAATATTTTATATATTATTAAAGGGATTTAAATTGAGATACATTTCTTAGCACAATTTATTTATAATGACTGAAGATTTTTAAAATGATATATATGCTAAATCGTTACTATAAATACATAATTTAATAAATCAGAATACTTGGAACTGCTTAAAATTCTTCATATTTATATTTGCAGTTCTGATTGAAAAAAAAAATTAAAATATCGATCTTTAATACATATTTTGGATATACTAAATATATAAAATATATTTAAATTTAAGAAGATATTTAAAATTACATGTTAATTTATATATATAAACAATTTTGGGAGGGTCTAGTCTGTCATTGCTTATGGTAATATAAGTTATTAAGTATGTGCATTTTTGTTAGAAAGATTTGTTTTATTAATAATTTATGTCGTATATATTAATATATTAGTGAAAAGTTTAAGTGATATTCATTGTATCGTGAAAATACATATTAAGGTTTGACAAGTGAATCATAACACATTGAATATGTCTTAAACTGGATTAGTGAAGACTAAGACTATAAAATTGAAAGACTTGTTATAGGTTAGGTGTGAGTCTCTAAAACATACATTTAATACATGTCTTATGTAATATATTAGTGAATATTCTTTGATGAGTTCTTATAGGTTAGGTATGAGTATCTAAACATATATTTAATACTTGTCTTATGAAATATGTAAGTGAATATTCTTTGATGAATATCTGTTTATAATATACATCCATGTGTAGTATATTTAATGTGTTTTTGAAATGAGATAATTATTTATAATATACGTTATGAAATAAAGTATATTTGATTTAATTTACATATATTAATGTAAACACGATTAACTATAAACTCTATACCAAATAAATAGTTATGCAAATTATATATATATATATAGTTATTGGATTATTTAGAGTGTTTCATACAGCTTTTAGTTATTAACTAAGTAACATACACTTATTAACTTATTTTACCAAATGACTTCCACTCGAAGTTCTACTTGCAAATTATTACTAATTAAATTTGGAAAGTACATGCGTATTTTAGTTAACCAATATAGTGATAAAAAATAGTTTTAAAACTTTCGTTTCTAGATAATATTAATATATATAATTTTTTCTAAACTTTATCTTGATGAGATGAGATTTCAATATCTACAATTTTCTTCTTTAATTTAAGATAGGGTCATATATAATATAATGTTGGGGTTAATGTATAAAAATTTATTATATTCAACAATGTGCGGATATTTAAATATAATGAAAATTTTAAAATATAGAATATTATTAATTTTAATAAATGTATATAATATTACGTAAAAATACTGTAATACTCCCAAACTTGATATACTTACTCAAAATAATTTACGCTAGTAATAAAATTCATATTTCCTGTAATTTTATTTAATTTTTTTTTTAAAAAAATATTTACTGTAAAAAAAAATATTGCAAGAAATTGCTACCATTTTTTTTTATAAAATATTTTGTATAAAACACTTTTCGCAATAAATTTTGTAAAAAATACTTGTAAATTTTATAATTTTATAAAAAATAATTACTAACAAAAAAATTACTTTCTAAATAAAATTCTTAAAAAAATAATAGAGAAAAAGTCTTTTCTTACAATTTTTTTAATATAATATGAAAATTTTTAGTAGTATTAGTTCTCTCCTAATTTCTCTTTTAATTTTTTCAATAATATCATTTTTTTAACATAGATTCCCTTTTAATAGAATTTTCCAAAATTGAAATAGCATCATATATTTTGTCTTAAAAAATGTGTGCAGTTAATAGTTACCGTCCATTTTTTATTCTAATTTTTGTTGATATTTTATTGAAATAAAAGTACGCACCAGTGGTTGAAATTGATGCATGTGAAGAAATAACTTGATCCAGAATTTTCCGTTAATTCAGGATGGGAATCAATGCCATTTTATTGTGTCAAATCTGAATTCATAAATATATGCATTTATTTTTATTGTCTTCCAGGATCTGCTTTTTCCATACTTTTCTGAAATTCTATTGGGCTCCTCATATTTTAAAAGAATAAGGAATATCATTATATTATATCTAGGGTTTTATCATGATGAAAGTGGCATAACATAACACACTATTTGCATCAATTAACAATTTTTTTTTTGACTCTCATAACTTTTCTTTCTCAATAAAACCTATTGCTTGATCTTGAAGCTAGATCTTATTCAAATCAATTTGATGAGGATTCTAAAGTTTATTATACCAATAAAAAGTTTTGATTTTTTGAAAGAAGAAAATTCATATATTCTTATAATAGTTATAAATTCAAGGGTTAAATATGTTTTTGTCTCTCAAATTTTAGTCAAATTTAAAAATAATCTTTTTTCAAAACTTTCCACCAATTTAATTTTCTATCTTTAAAAATATGTAAATTTAGTCTTTGTAACCAAATGTTATTAAGTTTATATGACGTTTCAAATGCATTTCATTATAATATTTGAATTATTTACACCGTTTAACACAATTTTACTTTAATGTTAACTCAAATATTATCATAAAATGCGTTTAAAATGTCAAATAAATTTAACAAAATTTGATAAGAAGGACTAGATCTATGTATTTTTAAAGGTGAATGATTAAATTAATATAAAATTTTAAAAATAAACTAATTTAAAAATTTACTAAAACTTTAAGAGATAAAACTTAAGAGATAAAAAACATATTTAACATATTTGATATTAGTAAGATCAATGAGTTATGTCAAAAAGATATGCAATATTTAATTTTCATTCAATACTGAAAAAGCTAGCTAGAGTTGGACAGTTATGAATTGAAACAAAAGGTTTCACCTGCATAATAATGGACCTATCATTCAGCTGTCACTAAACATGTCTTAAGGAAATTAATTATTTAATGTAAGGCTTAATTAATATAGTTTTACATAAATTTTAGAAATTAATTTCTAAAAATAAAAAAGAAAAACAAAGTTGCATCTTATTAGATAAGTAGTTATTGTTGACTTTTACTCACTGTTGACTTGTTTATTAGTATCTATTAATCAATAGCCCAACTAATTGTTTAGATCTTTGTATAACCTTAATAAAATACAAAAAGAAACAAATCACAACTGAAACAAATTTTAATATTGTCATTTCAAACCTCAAACGACTCAGTGTTAACGCAAGATAAATACTTCGAAATATTTTGACATGTATTTAAGATATATATTTAGACGGAATTTTTAAGCTCATCTATACTATTATATAATAAAAATAAATTATTATATAAAAAATAATATTTTCTTATTGAGTTGACAAATAACGTTTTACAATATATTATAATTAAACGTTCTGCAATGTCGTTAAGGTTTAGAAGGCTATATTTGCAATGTTTGTTTAATTTTTAATTTAGATTTATCTTTTTAAAGGAATCACACAAAATTAGTTTCTTTTTTATTAATTTGGAACAATTTAACAATAATTTATCGTAATTTTAACTTTAGGTAACGAGTACAGATTTTTTATTGATTATTATAGTGTTGCCTCTTTGTTGGTATTGAGAATAGTCTAAGTATGAATAAAAAGTTTTATATTGGATAGAAAAGACAAAGTTAAACACTATATAAGAATAAATATCCATAACAACATTGTCTCTTAAGGTTTTGGCGTTAAAGTGGTATCAAAGGTCTTATATATGTAAAACTAATGTCATATAACTATATGAAACCACAATCTCTCGATGATTATCATCATATATAAAAATATATATATATATATATATATATATATATATATATATATATATATATATATATATATATATATAACCTAACAGTTGAACATTAAAATATATTATATTGATATTTTAAATATCTTTTTAATATACTTTAAATTAGTAGTAGTATATTATAAAAGTAGAGTAAGAAAAGTTATATTTTCTTTCTTTTTTTTATGCCTGTACATTCTGAAATGGTTTTTCATCCATATTTGAAGTTTGAACTTTGGAATTATGATACAAGAGGAGTAGGTAGAGATGCTGCTTCCAACAGTTGCAAATGTAGTAGGGAATAGATGTTTGCTCGGATATGTTGTACATGACAAATTTCTAAGAATTGTTCCTTCATATGATACTGGTTTTCTAATAACGGACAAGAATATGGTACAATTTTTTTTCTTAAATTTTATAAAATGATATCTTTTCTTTATAACATCCACTTTTTTTTTTCATTTTGTTCCTATTCCCGAGGCCCTTTTTCCCATCACAATAACATAACACTCATGCAAATTGTCCGTAAAACCCACATCATAATTTCCCAAATCATGATGTTTTTTCTTTATATTTCGGAAAAAGAAACCTAAAAACAAGATGCTATTTAAAATACAATTCAGAACTTGCACCACCGTTTTCCTTAGAAAAGTAAATTTATAGATTAGTCATAAAAATATTTGTTAGGTATAATTACTATTTGGCACATGAAGCACCAATCAAAACTCCTATGACACAAGTAAATGTCATTGGAAGTGATTTTTTAACATATTTAAATTTGTAACGAAAACGATTTTTTGACTAACTAAACATTTTCTGGAATCTAAACTCATCTTTTCATGACATACCCACTAAATGTAATCATTTTGTTCAAATTCAGTTAGTTTTGAGCGCAGCATCATTCATCAGACCACATAGCCGCTACAACCTTTTTTTTTTATAATATCCCCTACAAGCACTTCTATCCATGACACAAAATCTAAAATAAAAATTAAAAAAAACATAGTTGTAAGAAAAAATATTTATATAATTTTGAAGCAAAAACAAAGTGTAACAATATTATTTCACGAGTCCCTGAAGAACTTGATTTTACATTGTTGGGAAGTGAGAGGGTAAGTTTTGTCGTTTTGCTGGGTTTCTAGCTTCTACCTTGGTCTCTCACCCATCATCCTCACCTCTGCTTCCTCCACTTTAGTTACATAACAATAATAATAAAAACAACTGGTACTAAATTTCTGACCCCTACTTTTTTCTTTTTTTTTTCTCATATAATAGGGTCCGATCCAATCCCTTCTAACAAACTGTTCCAACTGTCACCGTCCGATACTTCCACATCCACGAAATCTCTACCGTCCCTTCACTCACCCTTCTGCTATGTCTTCCCCTTACCCTCTTTCTTTCATCCCCTCCGATTGGCTGGTTCAGCGGTACGGTTCCGATGCGATTGGCTCGTTCTCAGTGCAAAATTCCTGAATCCTCTTATCTTCATCGTTCATCGCACTCTCGAATCTTCCTCTTCTGTTATTCTTCCTTTCCCACACCTCTTTGGCGGCGCCGCTTTCCGCACGTGTAGCATAATCCCTGGGAACTTCTTTTTCAACCTGAACGGGACCGATCCAACAATTTGAGATCTACTGAACCGGAGACTGCGGCCGTCATGGAGGATCGGGATGCCCGGCGGATGGCGACTGCTACCAAGTTATCCGATGTGGTGCTCGACTGTGTGATGCCGTACATCCATGACCCCAAGGACCGGGATGCGGTGTCGCAGGTGTGTCACCGGTGGTACGAGCTGGACTCTCTCACACGGAAGCACGTGACGATTGCGCTCTGCTACACAACCACGCCTGACCGCCTCCGGAGGCGGTTCCCGCACCTAGAGTCGCTGAAGCTGAAGGGGAAGCCCCGGGCAGCTATGTTCAACCTCATACCAGAGGATTGGGGAGGTTTCGTTACACCGTGGGTTAAAGAGATCTCTCACTACTTCGATTGCTTGAAGTCACTTCACTTTCGCCGCATGATTGTGACGGATTCCGATCTTGAGGTTCTTGCTTGCTCGCGTGGTCACGTGCTTCAGGCGCTCAAGCTCGATAAGTGCTCTGGATTCTCCACGGATGGGCTTTATTATATTGGTCGCTTTTGCAGGTGATTTTTCTTTTCTTCTTTACTGTGTTTTTGCTGCTTGTCACCTAAATATTGGGCAAATCATTCTCTTTGTTTCTGGTTCTTTTTATTGTTTTCATTACCTCGTGTTGTGTTATTGTTACGAGTAGACTGCTTCCGAAAATCAGGATTGTTCATGCTTGTGATTCATGGAGCAGTTTCACGCTTGAGAGTTTGTGTTTTTATTTAATGTTGGCTGATTATGGATGGTGCAGTTCATAAAAGAAAAATAATTATTTGAACTTTAGTAAATACTTTTACTAGACACTACCACTTATAACCTTTAGCTCTGTTTACTCTATTTACCAAGTTTGGTGAATTCACAGAAACTATAAAAATGAATGCATATCGGTAATTTGATGTTTTTTGGGACTACTACTTGAAAGTGTAATTCTATCAGAAGTTTCTATATATAGAATGGTTGTTGATTAAAATCATACCAACCTATTTACAACTTATGTCATTCAAACATAAATTTCTACATATAGTAAATTTATGGATTTTTTTATATATGTAACAGTCATATTAGTGATGATTTTTAATTGGTTGATTCAATTCTAGTTTGTTGTCTGTATTTCAGACTGTAAATAGAAATTAAGAAGTTTATCAATTCGATTTAGCATATTTGAAGAAACCCTATATTCAGCTTATGAACAAAAAACAAGAATGATAACATAATTCATTTGTGCATCAAAATGGACAATGTTTTAATTGGTAACGCAGTCAGGTGTTTTAATAATTGAGATAATATTTCTGTTTTGGTTTTATAAATTCTTAATGCTTTGTAATGGCATTTTGTAATGGCTCGCGTGGTGTCTTCAATTGGTTTTCAAACCCTGAAAATTATTCTGCAGTTCATATATTGTTTGGGAAGAAGATTTGTTTTTCCTATCCTTTTTCCATAAGATGCTATGTGCCATCTTACTGTATTATTTGTTATTGGTGAGGAGATGTGAGAGTTACTCCGTCTTTTATGAACTTGAAATGAATTGGCCCATTTAATGCTGCTGGAGTTTCCAACAAGTTCATATTACCTTATTAATTGATAATTGATGAGTTAGTGTAAAGAAGATGAAATTCCCTTTTTTTTAAAAAAAAAAAAGAAACAATAACAAGAAGAATATAGAATTCCTTTAACCTTTGATTAAAACTAGGCATCGATACCTTATAAACTTTGAAGAAGATAATTGCCGAAGTGCTTTGAATCCTTAACTATAATATTGTGAAATAGATTTAAACTTGTATTCTTCCTTTCTTTTAGTCTGGACATAACACGCATAAGGTTGATGACATATAATTCAACTTCTAATCCTTATCAAATGAAAAGTGTTTTTCACATCTAATTATAATACTACAATTATGCTTTTAACTTGTTTATTCTGATTTTACTACCAAGAACTTGCCTTATTTTCCATGTTGTGTTGAGTATATTCTTTTGCAGTCATTAATTAAATTATCTCGGTTGTTAATTTTTTTTATTGTAATTTGATATAATTGTTTTTGTAACTTGTTTATTCTGATTTTACTACCAGGAAATTGCCTCATATTCCAACATGCGTTCAATTCCAAGTTTATACTCTTTTGCACTCATTAATTACACTATAAGTTACAATATTCTCTTCTCAATACTTATTTCATATCTAGAATAAGATTCTCTTAGATGTAAAGAATATAAAAAATAGAAATGTTTTGTTGAGAAAGAAAGGAAATCGATGATTTCACTAGTTCTAATATAATGAATATTTTCATTACCAGTATAAATTTTTTCACGCTTTTTATCTCTATAAAATTTCTAGAAAGTATTAAATAAATAAAATGCATTCAGCATATAAAAAATGTAGTTCTGATAATCATAAATCTCGAGAGTAATAGTTAAAGAATTATTGAATAGAATTTTTATTGGGAACTAATGTATTAATTACATAGATTTTTAGATTTTTTAATAAAATAATTCACTTTTTAATTCTTTAAGTATTTCTTTTAGAGTAATGACTAACAACCATTCAACACAAAACAAATGCTAATACCTTTTTCATTTAAAGTAATATAAGAAAGAAATGTTATCGGAGGATTTAAAAATCTTCAGTTGTTCATTTTTGACTTCGATTTTATCCAACTTCTTACTCATTCAAACTAAAGGTGTTTGTTTTAGGAGAAAGGGTCACTTGTGGCTAGACATTGATTTTCCAAGTATGGAACGTATGCCTGTTATTATAAATTTGTGTGGCCCTGACAGTGAAATTTCCTTTTGGCAGGAATTTGAGAATCTTGTTTTTAGAGGAAAGCTCACTTGTTGAGAATGATGGTGACTGGCTCCATCAGCTTGCTTTGAATAATACAGTTCTAGAGACCCTAAACTTTTACTTGACTGATATTGCCAATGTCAGAATCCAGGACCTTGAACTTATAGCCAGAAATTGCCCCAACTTAAACTCAGTGAAAATTACTGATTGTGAAATATTAGATTTGGTGAACTTCTTTCGATATGCATCTTCTCTAGAAGAATTTTGTGGAGGTTCCTACAACGAAGAATCAGAGAAGTACGCTGCTATATCATTGCCAGCAAAATTAAGTCGTTTGGGTTTGACATATATTACAAAGAATGAAATGCCCATGGTGTTCCCTTATACAGCCTTACTGAAAAAATTGGATCTTTTGTATGCAATGCTGGATACAGAGGACCATTGTACGTTAATCCAAAGGTGCCCCAACTTGGAAGTACTTGAGGTAAGTTTCCAACATTCTGTCATTATATTTGCTATCATTGTTTTGCTTGTCTTAATTTCTTTTTGATCTAGCCTTCCACATTTAGCCATACTCCACAAGCCCAAACGTTTTACACAGATTAAAGCACACATGACATTGTAAAAATAATAAAATCAATGAAATAGATATATAGACTATAGTTTAAAGTGCACATGAAATTGTAAAATTAATAAAATCAATAGAATGGAAGTGGGTATTACTTAGAGACAATAGTTTATATTGAATTAATCAACGTTTGAAATATTGATAATCAATTAATAACTGTTCCTTATGGGCAGTCAAGGAACGTGATTGGAGACAGAGGATTAGAAGTGCTTGCTCGCTGTTGTAGGAAGCTTAAAAGGCTTCGGATTGAAAGAGGTGATGATGATCAAGGAATGGAGGATGAAGAAGGTGTTGTTTCACAAAGAGGACTAATTGCTTTGTCACATGGCTGTCCAGATCTTGAATATCTGGCCGTTTATGTATCCGACATTTCAAATGCGTCTCTAGAACACATTGGTACTCACCTGAAAAAGCTTTGTGATTTTCGCCTTGTCTTGCTTGACCGTGAAGAGAAAATAACTGATTTGCCACTTGACAACGGAGTGAGGGCTTTACTGAGGGGTTGTGATAAGCTCAGAAGATTTGCTCTGTATCTGAGACCTGGGGGCTTGACCGATGTGGGACTGGGTTACATAGGACAATACAGCCCAAACGTGAGATGGATGCTTCTAGGGTATGTGGGAGAGACTGATGAAGGGCTTCTGGAATTCTCTAAGGGCTGCCCCAGTCTTCAGAAGCTTGAAATGAGAGGATGCTCCTTTTTTAGTGAGTATGCACTAGCTGTGGCTGCAACTCGACTAACTTCTCTGAGATACCTATGGGTTCAAGGGTATGGAGCATCTCCTTCTGGGCGTGATCTTTTGGCAATGGCTCGACCTTATTGGAACATTGAGTTGATTCCTTCTAGACGCGTGGTTGTGAGCAATCAACAGGAAGAACCTATTGTTGTTGAGCATCCTGCTCATATTCTTGCATATTACTCCCTTGCTGGCCCAAGAACAGATTTTCCAGATACTGTTATACCTTTGGATACTGCAACATATGTTGACACTTAAAGTTGTAAATACCATTTTTTTTCCAAGTTTTTATTTTATTTTTTTGGTTTTCTTCCCTTCAAATCTTTGTTTGTACTTTGTAAGTGGGTGACAATGTTTTAGTTTAGAGGGTTTCAATTTTCTCTGTAATTCCTAGACGATAGCCTTGTAATAAGCTCGTGTTCTTGGCTTCCTATAAACTCTTGCAGAAGGTAGTTCCCTTTCCACCGAAGATGCTCAATTTTGTGAATATAAAGCATGGGGTTGTTTCTATTTCTTACTGTCTCTACCTTCTTTTTTCTCCTCTCCTCGTTGTTCCATTTTCTAATCTTGCTAAAATTGAATTAAATTAATGCAAAAATGTGTTTTTTTTTTCTCCATGAAGTTTTTCTTAATAAGCACGGATAAATGAGTTAACTGTACACAGTCTTCTCTGTATTTTTTTGTTTAGCTGCACTGCCCACTATTTCTTTACTCATAGATGGAGTTTGGATGAGTACAAGGAATTGAGTAAAAAGTTGTGTGTCTGTTTTCAAAATTTTAAAAATTGTCTTTTCTTAAAATAACGATATATCTTTTTCAGCCCCCACCTTGCAATCAGGGTGCTGTCACTTTTGTGACCACTACACCATCAATACTGTCCGATCAACGTTGTATGGAAACAGGACCAGTCGTGGATTGAAAAATAAAAGACCTGCGGTTCAAAACGCCGTATTTAATTTACAATTTTAATGGGCTAAATTTTGTAATAAAAAAGTTTGTTTTATGAAAATACAGATGATTTAAACAAGTATCATTGAGACAGTAAAAAGAAATGAAAAAAAAAATGTACATTGTATCTTATTTGTTCCCCTTCTACGTATATAACTTACATTACTTTTTCGAACTTCTACGTATAGTCTGAGCATGCAAAAGAGGTACTACCGTGAAATGTAAAAAGAAAATTGAAATAAAAGGTTGATCACAACAATCATAAAAGCCCATCTACGTCTGATGAAGACCTATCACTTTCATTACAAATGGGCACACTTTAACTTGTCTTGTTTTACATAAAGTTTGAAGGTTGAATGAGCCCATGAATGGGTGCTTGTTCATGTTGTGGACGTTGTATACACTGCCAAAGTATTCTCTGTAATTTTATTACATTACCAAATTATCTTATTCACATTTTCACCCTTCTCTGTTTGCTTGTTTGTTGAAATTATCTGTAATTTGCTAAGCTCTTGTAATTTGAAATTATCTTCTTTCCATTATGCACAACACAACTTAAAATGAAAGACCTTACGATTTTTCAAAAAACATTTTAGAAATGTCAAACTCTTTTTATGTGTATAAAAATTTGAGAGTATCCATTATATAAAATATAGTACAAAAAAATTATTCATATTCTAATTTATAAATGTGGAAATAGCATTCGAAGGCCTTCGATGATTTTTGAATTTGTATTCTACTATTTGCTGAAATTCAATGTGAAAGTAATTGTGTTTGATGCAAGTGTGTATAGTCTTGCTTGAGTATTTTTCTTGTCTTAGAGTTAAGATTTTCTAAATATTTTTTGTAAATTTCGCAAATCTTTGTGGCATAGTGAAAAAGACTCTCTAAATGTGATTTGTTAGAGGAGACTGAATGTAGATTCCAAGGAATCAAACCAAGGTAAACCTCTTGTCAGTTCTATCTTTTCTCTTCTTATTTTTGTCACGGTATAAAAAATCCAACAACTTAAGCATCCAATCATATTGTTACAATTATTTTAACAAGTTATTCTTTTGAAAATTAGTTCGAAAAGATTAAATTGATCAAAACTTGATAAAACCAATTCACCCTCATTCTTGGTTGTGAAAGATTGGACTATTTGTTTTAACAAAGTGGAGGTGCAATATCATGTAAATCTACCAAACAATATGTTGTTTCATGATATACCATGGAAGCAAAGATTATTTTTATAAATACTAGTGTTGCTCAGACAAATACTTATTATCTACATGATTTATTATCTATATGATTTATCATTATTAAATAAACATATACCTCTTATTACATGGTGGGACTATCGTTGTGAGATATGAACACGTTTCTAAGTGACACTCATGAAACAAGATACATGCACAATGTCGTAATGTGAATCTACTAAGTATAACCTAAAATGAACACCGATATTGTATATTTTACTTACTAAAATCCGGTTAGAGAAGATGTAGCTCAAGACAATTAAGTGTGTGCATTTTCTCGGGTGAAAGTTTATAAGCATCAGGTGTAAGACTCACACCCCAAAGATTTTTCACGCTGAAAGACAATATTTTGTTTTAAAAAATGGTATATTTTGTTTTATTTTGTTTTTAAAATTATATGGAGATCGTTAGAAATTTTAGTATAATTTAAAAAATAAATAAGTAAAAATTATTAAAATAAATCTTATTGTTACAAATTGTTTTAATCAAAATTAATTTTGGAGGTAAATGGTGTTTATGATAAACAATTTTATTTTTTCATTTTTTATTGATTAGTTACTATTTTATTTAATCATATTAATTGCAAATGATTCTTTGGTTTCTCTTCTATCCATAAATACGTCTAAGTGCATTGGGGACAAGACACAACAAACACATCAACTCACAAAAAATGTTATAAATATTTTATTTTTATAAATATCTTAGGTTGAAACACACATGATATTTATAGGTAAGAGAGATAAGAATAATTTGCAATTAATCTGATTAAATAAAAATAGTAACTTATAATTAATAAAATATATTAAAAAATTAAATTGTTTATAGTAACATTTACCTCAAAAATTAATTTTGATTAAAACAATTTGAAACGACAAATTTTATTTTAATAATTTTTATTTATTTATTTTTTAAACTATACTAATATTTCTAACACTAATACATTTAAATATAACATATTTTAAAACAAAACACATTCGTTAAGACATATAGCGGGGAAAGATTATATTGTTGTCTTTTATGTTTGTTTCTGTATATATTACTTTGTGTATGAGTTAATACACCTCAATCTAAATTAATATATTTGTTTTTCTGATAAAAATAAAAATTTGCTGAGTGAAATATAGTTTGCTATACAAATTTGAATTAAAAATTATGTAATTGCTTTTGAGTTAAAATTATTGTATGAATATCTATTCGTCGAACAAATATGGACCAAATGCATTTGAAAATGATTCTTTGTACCGTATATGAGATTCCTTTAGCAAATCTCATATACTTAGATTGATGACCAATACAGAGCAAGAAATTACATAGAATTCCATAAAATGGAACCACCACCAAAGCCATTAATTATAACTCTTACATGAAGTTTTAAACATCAAGATAATATTTCATTTTTTTCCAATCAAAATTGCATATAAAATATGACTATTCAACACTAAAACCAAGTCAAAAAACAGAAAAAAGGCATCACTGATTACTTTTTAAAATTCAAATTTGTATATTTTATATATTTTCTAACATTTTCATATAATGTGTTTATTATAGCTCTATAATACTCAAACTAATCTTTTAAACCAATCATCATATTCAAAACCGAATATCTCAAAGCATAATCAACCTTTGTAATATTGATTAATGAATCTGATATAAGAGCTTATATTTAACTTAATACCGACACATATGTTCAAAGTCTTAAAAGGTAAACTTAAGAAAATGAAATAAACTTTTTATTGATTATAATTAATTTATATTTAAGTTAAGAAAAAGAAATTATATGAAACATTTTTACTAATTAGTTTGTAGTATCCTATCTTCAACTCAAAATTAAAATTTTCTATTAAGAATTGTACTTTAAGTTTAAGTTAACTTCTAATACACTCTTTTTATATAGAGGTATATATATCTCAAATTTGACACTAGACATTAATAATTGGTCCGATAACGAGTGAAACAACATGTAAATTTTAAGCTTAACTTAATATCTCAAAATCAATTTGTAAGGTGAATGTTACCGCCATTTATATTATATAAAATTGTTTTATCTCTAGTTAATACGAGACTTATAACATTTTCCTGAACTAAATTTTTAAAAGCACACATATAATGACGTCTTTCATGCGTAAAATTGATTAATTTCATATATAATGTTTTGAATGTATGTAATGTTTTGAATAGTTGGACAATAAAAACTCTTCAAAACTAAAGAGTTGGTGAAAGTACAACAAAATAGTCATTATTAGTTCCTTTCAACAATATTTCTTAATTATATTGTCATTAAAACACATAATCGAAAACAACAAATGAAAACCGAACCAAATTAAACATCCTCGTGCGTGTTTGGTTTAGTTTATTTTAGGAAGCTGAATGCTTTTTGCCAGCTTTCCAAGGCTAAGACCACTTTTAATTAAAAATAAATACTTTAAAAAAGTTCCTAATTGATTTTTTGCCAAGTTCCTAAGGCTTACTGATTGATTCCTATGATGTTTTGTTTGTTAGAAGCTATTTTTTTGTTGTCTTTATCGTTGATTAATGTTAAATTTGAAATTCCAATTTTTAATAATAAAATACGATATTTTAAGAGAGAAAACATGTCTTAATTTTCTTTCAAAGGAGAAAATTCCAATTAAGCATTATAGTTTAATAAGATTGTATTTATAAAGTTTTGTGGATTATGACACATGCATGATGCGTTTTGGTAGACTTTATAAAATATTTCATTCCACAAAGATTTGCATGCTTAAAATGAATTTAAATTATTTTAGGTCCTTAAACGATTACATTATTATTTAAAAGTTTTGTGGGTGGGACTTATCTTCTTCAAAGTATATTTATTCGATGTTGGATGTCAAACACTTAACTAACTATTATAATCATATAATATACACAACTTGACACATGTTGATACACAGATTTTGATTCTCAAACAGTTATTAGTACAACCGTGTGAATCTTATCCTTATATTTTTATTTTATTGCATATAATTGACAATTAAATTTTATTAGTCTTCAAACTATAGTCATACGTGTCAATATATCTTCCATGAAATTACACACGTCCCTTTGAATCATTATCTACTCACTTTAATTAGTTTATATCATCCTTTCAACTATATAATTATTTTACTATTCTTTTAATTCTTATACACTTTATCAAACTGATTTCTATATTTTTGTTTCAATTTTTATCAAATTCTTATACACTTGTTCTGGTTCTGATCTAAGTTTTTTGTCTGCAGCCATCGTTTGGCACCTTAAAATGAGGTAGGAATATTTAAACTGCACTTACCGCGTTTTTGAGATATTTTCTGTTCATGTTGGAACTTTTGAGCTCTGTCACGATTTTATTCTTAAAAGGTGTCTCAGAAGAGTGGAAGAAGGTATGAATATTTAAATTGCTTTTGACTTCTACTCCTAAACGATGTCAGACTTAGGGTGTACCAGAATAATTTCTTTTTTTATAAATACGATTACATGATATATCAAAATTAAAAAGTTGTGATAAAATATGCTGGAGTAAAAGCTTAAGTAGGAAAATATACAAAAAAAAGAAGAAGAAGTAAATGTTCAATGACAAAATTCTTTGAAAATAAAATAATAAAATTTAAACAATAATAACTAAGTAATAAATTTAAAATAACTCTTTTAATTACTGCACGCTTTTTATTGATATTATGCATCTCATTTTCACTTCATCGCTTTCGGTTTTATTCTTTATGATAAACACAACTTTAGTGTCTCTCATTTAAAAATCAACTGTAACCACTTTTAAATGACCATATAATAAAATCAAGTCGTGGGTATATGGATTAATGTAAATTAGAATTTAATCCTTCTTGTTTAAAAAAGTAATCCTTATTCTTCACACTGTTTTCTTAAGAATATCCTTCTTCAAACTGTTACTAAAGGCATTAAAAAGCTTTCTTAGATTACCTTTTATCTCATAACATTTTCATTTGATGCCATGAATATTACAAGGTATATCTATTAACTCTGTGATTTCTTCATTAATCCTATCAGTTAAAGTCTTTTTAGTTTTCACTTTCGTTAATTTTCTTATGACCATATATATGGAAAGTGGCTTCATAAGAATTAGGTGTATTTGTATTATTCTAAAATGTCATTTGCTTGTAAACTTGATTTCATAGCTACTTTAAAGCTTAATGCACAAGTGACAAAACTATTAATATACATAACACTTTGATCATAGAGTTTATAACACTTTATTGATTCTTTAATACACGAATTATTTGTATTTTATTCATGCCACTTTTCATTTATCTTTGTATTCAATTTTTAGAATTTGCTAACATTTTCTCAAAAGAATGTTGTCGCAATTTTATTTATACAATCTTCTTATATGATTAATAGTTTTTTCTTTTAACTTTTTTTTTAAATTTGAGGTCAATGATAATTTAAATATATTTTTCTTTTCCACCTATTCAAAACACCTTTTACAAAAAATTGTGACAGAAATGTCAAATTTGAAAACGGATAATTCCTCTTATTATTAACCTTAAATATTATCTTAATTTCAAACTTTAAAATGGACAATTTCTCTTATTATTATCCCTGACTTGAGATACTAACATATAAATATAAGTTAATGTGATTGGTAAAAATATATGAAAATTAATTTAGTAAAACATTCATGATTTTTCGCTTGTAGATATTAAATATATAATTTAGTTTTATTTGTGCAAAAGTGGAAAAAAATATCATAACACGTTGATTTTTATTACCGTGATAATTGATTTATAACGTAAAATATTTATAGATTACAGCTACATAAAAATAAATACTTAAATAATATGTGCTATTTCTTTGTTCACGAGTAATATTACAAGTTATTTTCTACAAATCTTATTTAAAAAAAGGAGGAAAAATATGCAAATGAAATAGATGTAAAGTGGGTATGTACAAAAGTATACCAAGTATAGTAAGTTCAATGAATTTAACTATTATACGAGTAATAATTCTATTAATTTACTAAACATTGTATATTATATATGAAAAACAAAAAGGAATACTTTTGTTGAAAATAATTAAACTAAATTGCTCTTATTTTGCTAGTTGGTTTATAGCATCTTGCAGTTATTTTTGTTTATATTTCTAAGAATCAATTCCGTAAAAATGACTACCTCAATAATATGGTTTAATTCTTGTTTTATGCATATATGCCATGTTCATTCCTTTTATAGGTAGTGACAGACACTTGGAAGAAATGACGTAGAATCTATTGGTATAACTTTAAGTTATTATTCAAAAAAAGTCAAGAATATTTTGGAATTAAAAACTCCTAGTACCACTAATATTTGAAGAAAATCAAAAAAGAAACATTTCTAATCTAAACTCTGGAATTGAGATATATATGCTTATTCTCGTGAAGACTGATGAATATAGTCCTTCCAGAACTTGAAGAGCCCAATCTGCAATTTAGTCTAAGGTCGGTTGCTTTATTCCTCGTAATAGTTTGGCTTAATATTTTTTTTCATAATAATATTTAATTGGATGCTTAGTCTTCTAATTTCTAAAATTTAGACGATTATGATCCAAAATAACGTTAAAAGTGGAGTTTAAATTTGATTTAACCTTCCAAAACAAATTTTTTATAAAGTAAATATCCGATAACAATATTTAATACCATGGAGTATTAGAGTTTAAGTTTAACTCAATTTCATAAAACTGATTTTTTTAAAAATAAAAATTCTGATATCATGTTAGAAGTGAAGTTTAAATCTAATTTAACCCGATAAAATTTACTTATAATATGAGAAATTACCTCCATGTTTGATTGATCGAGTGAGAATTAAAGAGGAAGAAAAGTAGATTTAAAGGTTAAAGTCTTAGTATGGTAAAAGATGTGTTGATAGTGCATGGGGAGTAGAATATGCTATGGGGTTCTCAAGCAAAACAAAGAATCAAAATAAAGCATGATGGTTGGAGAGACCAGCAAAAGAAAAGAAGGAACAACGCAAACACAAAAGTGATGCCACCAGCGAAAAAGAGATTGGCCAGCACAGAAATATCAGAGAAAAGGGAGAAGATGATTGGCTGAGAATCAAAATAAATAAAAGCTCACTGTGATAGTGTGAACCGCATTGGTGCATGCTTACGTGAATCTGCTTATTTATATTCTCACCCAATCAAGCATGGGATTCTGCCAAAGTGGAATGCAAACTCGGATTCGACTCGTAAAGTGATGCTCAACTTGCCCTTATTGCTCACACAAACCAAATGCTTGATAACAATCTCATTCTAAAACCCACAAAAATTAAAATTTTGAGTTGAAGATAGTATCAATCTGTGTTACGTGAGTTCAGTTCAAATCTCACTAATGTTGAGTGATTTTACCTTCGAAAGGCCTATCAAGCAGATACATAACATTATTACTATATCTGTGGCTTGTTGGATAAGGATGAAAGGTTCTGATATCTGAACCTATGTTAATCAGAGTGTGATAATAGAATTCAATAATTTGTGATGTTTGTCATGTTGCTTTTGAGACATAGCATGCCTGAATGGTACATCATATGATTGGGTCTCCAAAGAAATAGACATGATCACTGTGACTAAAAAGATAAAGAGGAAAACTTCAGAAGAAGAAGGCCATTCCAAATTCATTGTTTAGCACTGGAACATGATTGTTTCTTTTATGATGATCAATAACCATGAACTAAGTAGCTAGCTTCAGGTCATCTACATTAATCCTACAGAACAATGATCTGATCCAGTGGAATTTTGTTGGGGTTGTCTGTGACTACAGTGCGTGAATACCGAAAATAGCTTCATTATTGAAGTCTCTGGGAGCCATGCCGAAACCTGGGGCTTTTACCTTGGCATAAGCCTCATGCAAAGCACAGTCATAGAGATCCTGTCCCTGCATTTTCAGGGCCATGGAAGTGATATCAGACGAAGACGACACAAACAAGTTGTCACTGTTTGGGTTGAAAACCATGAGTGATCCATCATTGCAGTGGCTAGTCCAGTCCAACTGGACTTTTGACAAACTATTCATGGGCGACACGTTAAATAACGGAGACTTGATCTTATCTGATGCAGCAGTTTCTGTAAGATTAACAGTGGTTATGTCATGGATGCTTGGTCTCCTTTTATCTTTTCCTCCAGAAACCTTTTGCCTTATGTAGTACTTCTGTGCATGGCTAGCAACTTGGGTGGGAGTTTTTGTCACCACAAAATTGCGAGAAATGTTTCTCCAATCCCCTTTACCATACTTCAGAAGTCCCATCAGAAAACGTCTGCAATTCAACACCGAAATCATCAAGTACAGGAACCAAAAACTACAGAGATTGAAGTACCTCAAAAAGTGTAAATCGGTGAAAGAAACTCACCTGTGTTCTTCTTCAGTCCAGGGAACCCCTTTCTTTCTCTCTTGATCAGAACCTCTGACAGGTGCAGGCCTTCTTCTGCAACCATCATAGTTGTGGTTGTGAACAAGCTCAAAGGTGAAAGAAGAGGCAAGATAACCAGGAATTGGAACACGCCCTGCTTCAATTTCACTCACATCTTCTTCCAATTCCCTATACTGCTTGATCACATCGAACACGGTCTTCCCAGGGATCATGGCTGCAACCTTGAACCATCTATCTGGGGTGTCCTTGTCATATATAGCAAGGGCACTTTCAAACTTCTTGTTATCTTCCCTGCTCCATTCTGTGCTCTGGCTCTCTTGCACAAACCAATTTGAATCTGGCATAAAACAAGGAGGGTACAGGGTTTCCAATTCCATACCTCGAACCACAACCATACAAAAACTTTAGTTCAATTAAGTCCCTAAAGTGATGGATCGAAAGGGGTGCTCGTAAAACACAGGAGAGAAACACAAACAAGAAGAAATTATAGAGCTTTGAATCACTAGGTGCACACAGATTTCAGAATCTTTTGCGCGTATGATCAAGATAAAGTTGAGAATCTACAAAAGCCATACCTTTTAGATTCGTACAAAATCTTGGAAAAATCATGTTGTACCAGAATTTTGGTGTGTGGGTATGACGAATTCTGAAATTCTGAAACTAAAACAACACAGATGTTGCTGTCTTGTGGATGAAACCAGGAATAAGGTAGAACCTCTCACCCCCACCAAAGAAAATAAGGTTTTTCTAAGGTGATGATCCTACAAAGGTGAGGTCCACGGTAAGAGAGAAAATTTTGAGAAGCTAAGAGGAAGATGATGCATAAAGCTAAGATCCAATAAAGAAAAGAGAGGCTATTTACAATCAACAATGGAAAAGTTGGAAACAGGTTCTCTTTGTCGTTTCTTGGTGACCAAGCAAACTTTAAAAGCTAATGCATGTATCAAACACATACATGTATATGTATATATACATAGATTGGAAACTGAGTGCTACTTATTGAGTAGGAGTAGGAATCAGGGTATCCAACGAGATAAGGAATTAGATTTGGATTTCTTGGTGGTTGTGTAGTGATTTTAAAGCAGAGAGAATGGAAAGAATTTAAGGGTTTTTGTTAAGGTAATAAGATTGGGATTAGAGTGGCACACTTTCTACTTTCTATTTCCATTCTTAATCACATACTCAAAAAATGTTTAAATATAATCAAGGGTAAAAATAATAAAATATACAAACTTTTTTTAGCGGAAAAGTACAATTTCCATTTAGATAAAAATAATATTTTCTATTTTGACATTTAATAGTCTTGTCATCTTGTTTATAAACTATTTTTTACTTATATACTTTGTACGATTTTCAGATATATGTTAAAAACATTCATATGAAGTATAAAATTCAAGAATCAAACCATTTTGTTCGTGTAAGCATGTCAAATTAATTTATAATTTAGTTTATCAAATAGCAAAAAAAAATCTATAGAAGCATAAGACTAATCTTTTCAATCTTTTCAATCTTTGCATGGTTACAGTCAATGGTTAATATTTATTATATTATAAAGTGTACTTTAGTATTTCAAAGATGCGCCTGTAGCTCAGTGGATAGAGCGTCTGTTTCCTAAGCAGAAGGTCGTAGGTTCGACCCCTACCTGGCGCGTTGTTTTTTCTTTTATTGTCTTTTTCTGCCATCCAAGCAAAAGCTGCCAACATAAACTACCGAAATCCCAAAGGTCTTTCTTTTGATGCAAAAGATGGTGCTGAAGTTGAACATATTAAAAAAAACAACATTAAAATTCTAGAAATCCATTTCAACAATTCGAAGTTTTATCAACCACATTCATCACATTTTGTGAACCCCTAAACTGACAATAGAAAAAAAAAAAACAGCTTTGAATTATCTACAGCAAATATTTTATTGATTTCTGCTACAAATCCAACTTCACAAACTGCCATAAACAACTTGATGTGTTCCCCTTGGGTGGTGACATCACCTCTCCAGTGTAATAATGTACACTCTCGTTGTCTCTCAGATTCCAAATTTCGTTCCTTTTTCTTCAGAAACTTTAGCACTTTGGAAGGTCGTTGGGAGGTGGAAACGTGGACTCGTGGGGACCCTTGCCGTTGTCTACTATGAATGCCATCTTCAGTCCCCATGTGGTGTGTACTTCTAAATGGCAATGCAGGAACCAAACACCTTCACAGTTCACACATTATAAACATCAATTTAGGCAACAGGAACTACATGTTGATAACAAAGTTTAATTTTCACGTATGGTAACTGTAATAGATTTTACAAATATCAACAAACTCACTGTATATACAGTTATTTCCGATTCATCGGTACTGTAAAACCTTCTATGCTGATATACTATTTAGTCTCTGTCATAATTATGCATAATAATTGCATGGGAACTTTTTGAAACACAAACAAAAACACAGAAAGTGATCAGAAACTACCTGGGTTATTTGCCCTGAATCTGATTGCTGCCCATCCACCATTGGGTACCCCGATTGTGTTTCTCTCAACTGGGTCAACAAGATTAAAGGCTAATGGATCCTTCTCTGGGTCAAAGTTCCCTAGCCCCTGCCCTACGACAAAGAAATTGTAGCCATGCAAATGAAAGGGGTGATTTTCAGGAGCTATCATTGCAGTGCCCTGGAGAATAATTTGAACTGTTGAACCGAAATTCAATCTGTACAGTCTTGTGCCATTATTGGTCTGAATATTTGCCGGTTGAGTACCAGTATAATTAAAAACAATAGGAGGGTATGCAGGGAAATCATCTGTAAAAACACCCCTGACGTTGTAGTAATGTGCTTCAAGAAGTGATGTTGTCGGCAACAAAAAGGTGATATTGTTAATAGCAGACACAAGCCTGCTCCCAGTGAGACACGTGTCGCATGGGTTAAGGCCAACGGTTATGGCAAAGAAAAGGGAGTGGTCAACGGTTAATGGAACTCTTGCAGGGTATTCTTTGGAGTTAAGGCTTCTTAGGGAATCAATGAAGTGAGTTGTTAAAGGAGTTGCATTCAGTGCAGGAATGGTGGTTAGAGTTGTTGTGGGATAAGGTGGTGTGGTTTTGTAGCGAAGTGTAGCAATGGAAGTAACGTTGTCAAAGCCTATGGGGGCATCCATGAATGGAGTAACTGCTATTAAGTACTTTCCAACACCTTTGTCAGCGGACAATAAAACATTGGTGGTTTGGCCAGGACTCATGAATATTGTGTCTGTCTGAAAAGGTTTAACGTAGGATGCATCTGCTTCAACCACTGTTAGCTTGTGCCCCGCAATTTTGAAGAAGAGTTCATCGTTCAAGGCAGCGTTTATGATGCGCAGAAGATAGGTCTTGCCACTTTCGACATGTAGAGTGTAACCTGCACAGTTTGATTAAGCTCTGTATTTCACCATCTGTCAAAACATCCTGAAACTGTTTCTTTCTCTTTTGTATTTTTACTTTAGCTATAACATGATTGATACTATAGTATAGCTAATTTTTGTTTTACATTCTTAAAACTTACATAAAAAGTAACGAATATCATTGTTGTTAATATTAAATTATTGAAAAAGAAATAGCTAGTGTATAATATCAGTACCCCTAGAATTGCAACCAGGAAGTGGTCCTGTATGACCATTGATGGTATGAGCATCGGATATGTTGGGTGGAAGACCAGAACTTTCAGCCTGATTCAGCACTGCTTCAACGTCTGATTTCCACCATTCACCTGCAAATTATAAAAATCAAAGTTAATACAAAAGAATGATTAAATTTCATATTTTTAAAACAGATATTAAAGCCAATTTTGTCCAAGAGACAAAATACATTTTATCATATCATGAAACTCACCAAGAATGATTATCTTTTCTTTATCTGGTTTGGGAAATGGATAAGAAATGCCTCGTTTAGGTAATATAACAATGGCACCATACATTGTGGCTCTTAACCAAGTGATGTGTGCATGCCAGAGAAGTGTGCCTCTTTGACCTGTGATGGTGAAGTTGTACACAAAGCTCTGCCCTGGCTGAATCGGACATTGTGTGACATATGCTGGCCCATCAGACCATCCACTTCGAAGCTGTTTGATTCCATGCCTGTCATGTTTCAAAGTTTATGATGCAGTAAATTTTTCTGTTGCCAACTTTCTCAGTTTCATGCTATTTATTTAGGTGTAAAAATTCTCACCAGTGGATTGTAATATTGTACTTAACATGGTTAGTGACCCTTACAAGTACAGTATCATCTTCCCTTGCATAGAGAGTTGGCCCTGGACATTGTCCATTGACTGTGACCAATGATTTCGTGGAGCAAAGCTTTGTGGTATTCTTCAAGATCACCTGTCACATTGACCAACATTAACTGCTAATCATGATTTATGATATTGTTTTTATCGTAAGAGTAGAACTTTCAGTAATTTTCACTTGTGTTGGACACTGTCACATAGGAAGTACTTACACTAAACTTGTAATGACGCACCAAGGATTGAACAAATGGTGAGAATGAAAGAGCCACCAGAAAAATTGCCAGAAGGCGTGACTCCATTCACTTGAGAAGTTAATGTGTTTGTTTTGTGTGTTTCTTCAATTCTTACTTTTGGCCCTTGTTTGTCTCCTTTCTTTTGAATACTAACACAGGACCAAGCAACCTTATAATGGAACAAACTATGATGCTATGTCGTTTTACAAGAGGTAGGTGACTATAAAATAATGCTAGTCATGTATTTTAAGCGTTACAAAGTTTTCTTGCATGCTACACAATGTCGCTCTTAGTTGTCCACTTCGATGTAAGACATTTATGTTATTTTCAGCCGACAGAAACCCTCTGAATTGAAAAATACTTCTCAGCTAAAAATACTTTCTTTTTCTAATTATCAAAAGCATGTTTTATAAATTTTCTTACCCATCTTTTTCCCATGTTGAAGGTCTAATCCTCTCTTCCAGAAGATACACCATGCACTGTTGAACTGCCGCAGCGGGTGATGATGATTCATTGATTCACATTTAGAGAGAGACTTTAACATGTCATCAACATGAAATTTTTATGGTTGGGCTATGATTTTCAGCTCATCCACTTCACCCTTGATTGGATGTTTCAAAGGGTAAGGAGAGCACAGACAATTACACGCACAATCTTGTGCTGTCAAAACCAACTAAATGATTCAAATGGCGCATCTTTTTCAATGTGGTTTTTATGATTGTTTGTCAAAAGATGCTGCGTTTGTACTTCATTAAAATCACTTCGATGCCAAGATGTTCAAATCTCACATTTTTGGCGTTGTTAAATAATGCTCAATCCTTCCCAACTCTTAAGATTGGAATTGAAGATTTTGATTCATCAACACTGCTAAAAGGGTTATCTTCATACCTCACATATTTGGTAATCAATTCACGGTTAAGGGATTTTAACTGTTTTCTTGTGTAGATTTGAAATGTGAACTAAGAAGTTTGGTTGAAAGAGATGCCATCTCCTTTCTAACAGTTAAAACGAACACATTACACAGCCACTTGCATTGGGATATGTATGCTGCAAGATTAAATGCAGACACAGAAGAAAAGGTACCAACCAACGCATTAAGCATATTACCCAATAGTTCAATTGCCTTCATTCAGTAAGCAAAGTAAAAGGGGACCCAGGAGTTAAAAATAGGGGAATAACAAGGTAAAAGACAAATTATTGTCTGTTCAACATGAAGTTTATCCACAACCACACATGGTTTAGGAGTAAACCATGACATTTTGTAAAAGACAAAATTTTTATACCACACTAATTGCAAGACTATTTAGTTCTTTGCTGGTGATATCATTTGCACTTTGATTTTTTTTATTATTCAGTCTTCGTAAATGTTTATGTAAGTCATAGAACTTCTGAACTAAAAGGACATGAAAGGGCACAATGTTTCATATGTTGAAGTTAAGGAAGTTCTTTCACAGAATAAGGTGAGTAAATTCCTTTACAAGTAAACAGTTGGCCACACCCCAAGTTGAAGCCCTGAGAAAATGACACAGAGCCCTTTCGCATAACTTATATATAAAAAAAAATAGTTGAGACAATCACACTAGAAACATGTTAATGACTGTATTATATGACTTTCAACAGCAAAATTATCCAAACCAGTCCAACAACAAAGTAATTGAACCCCTGCAAGATTGTAATATATTTTGAAAAACTAATTTGTGCAGAAAGTACATGAAGGAGTGTGTAATTGACTCCTTCTACTTCAATTATGACTCGAAATTTTTGTCTTAAGGAGAAAGAAAAGGGTGAAGATTGACCCCACTTTCATGTATACGAACTGAAAAGAAGCTAAACGATGTTCACTATGCAGGTGAAACATTTCTTGAAGCAGATACTATGGCACCCTCGATCTTATTGATGCAAGATTTGTACAGAAATCCAAGATAATCCACTATGCTGTCCTCAGATACATCTTCCAAAGGGTTTATCTGGAAAGACCACTGAATAAGAGTTGATTGATCGCCATAATGAACTAGTTTTAGTGAGTTTATAGATCCATCTAAACCTACATTGCTAGCTTCCATTACGTAAACATAGGTATACGATGATGAGTCCATCGAAATCAACCTCTCCCTGATCCATGACCTTTCTCCGTCTTGTTGAGGAAACATGAAACCTGAAACTAATCTAACATAACCCGGTTCATCTTCATCTCCGGCCAGAGCGGTGCATGTTTCCACCATTGGCATCCATTGAGGTAGTCTTTTAGTTTCAGAGACCAAGCTCCAAACCTTGTCAATGGGTGCACAAACTATGCCACCAACTGAACCATGCCATTTACCATTTCCCACTTCAATAGCCTGCACACATGAATGAAGACTAAAGTAATCTCTAACTACAACAAAAAAATGTGGCAACCTTGTACTGAATCAATATGCACTTAACTTGAAAGAAGGAATTAAATATATAATATTTCAAAAGTGTACGTAAATTGCAAAGGGAAGACGCATACACATACCATGTTTATCTTTATGATCTTATCCTGTTGAATTTATTGGAAAGATCTTTTTAAAATGTAAGTGCATATAGCTTACACATACTAGGCTGAAAGTTGTGTTGAAAACAGCACGAAAGTTAGATTTCTAATGCAAAAAATTCTTATAGTTATAAAATATGAATGCAGCATCTATCCCACCAAGCAATCGAGATATCCAAGACAAATTGTCGTGTTCTTTCGAGAAAGAGAAAAAAAAAAAAAAACAGTGCCGATGATAACATTTTGAACTGATAATCCTAGGTCAGACTTAGATGTTTCCGCCTAAATTATTAAAATTGTCACACTTTTGTGATATTGTAGGCATATCTTACGGAGCATAATATTATTTCCTTTCCTGTATCTTGTATATTTCGTTTTTGCTTTACAGTGGCCTTTTTGTTTTTTTGGGATCGACTTTAACTAAAATGTGTAAAGATGAGTTCATTGATTATTTTTTTTTTAAATGGATCAAGTCATTAGGGTAGAGAACGATATTAAAAATGAAGTCGTCTTTCACTTAACATGTTATTCTTTTTCTTTTTTAAGTGAAACCGTACTCTAAAAGACCGATTTCTATTTATAAAAAGGTGAAGTCGTCTTCTTACATGAAACTTCACTTTTTTCTTTTTACATTGAAGTTTTAAATTTTTATTTTACCTTCCTCTTAAATGCAAAATTTAAATTGTCTTGACTAGCAACGATTTCCTTTAAATGCAAATTAAAGTCATCCTGACATTTTTCAATTTGTACTTAATATACATTAAAACCAGTTGTCAAAGATTTTCATTCAATGTTTATTTAATTCTCTATGAATATCACAAATAAAAAGCTGGATAAGAGAATATCACAAATAAAAAGCTGGATGCCATTAAATATGCATCAATAAAGTAAAATAAAAATTTAAAACTTCAACATTAAAATTAAAAAGAAAATTGAAGAGTAAACTAGTCATGTACGAGGACGACTTCACTTTTCATATGAATAAAAATCGGCCTCCCACAGCACGATTTCACCTTTAAAAAAAAAAAATAACCGGTGGATGAAAGACGACTTCACTTTTAGTGTTATCCTCTACCCTGACGATTTCACCCCATTTTACAAAAAATATTTCAACGAACCTATTTTTACAAATTTTATTTAAAATCAACAAAAAAAAAAGCCCTTTATAGTACTTTACATCCCAGTTTCTAAAATCATGACATAAGTGTTTATAAATTTTCATGAGGAGTTGTTATCAATTGTGTTGGGAATCCTAGATATGGTGTAACGAAGGTATAAGAATGACACAATTGAGCTACTCGTGGTCATGATTGATTTTGACAGAGGAAGAGTGTAATTTAGTAAGGGACTTCGGAGATTATTAAGAATCCAAATACAACTCCAAGACTCATAAAATTACTATATTAAGGATTAAAGTTAGTAGTGGTGTCATTCTTTTACTGGAATTTAACTTAAGTCTTATTTCTATTATATCTTTATAATTTATAATAAATTCCAGAAAACCATCAAATTGTATCTCTATAGAATAAAATAATTTTTATAGATAGAGGTTAAATTGAATTAGATAAATAATTGAACTACAAATATAATAAAACTATTACTGTAATTATTATATAATAAAACTATTATTGTAATTATTATTTTTATCTTGAGATAAAATTGTTATTGTTAAGGGATAATCGAATAAAATGGATAGAGAGTGATGTTATTCATTCTCTTACAAAGATTTAATTTAAGTTTGAATAATGATATTTTTATCCACTTTTTTAATTCACTTTTAACTTATCACTCTAATCATTTTTAAATTATCACATCACACTATTAAAAGAAAAATTTAAAATAAATAATTACAAAATAATTGAAGCGATAGATAAAAAGTGGATCAAAATGTCATTATTTAATTTTAAGTTTTATTAATATTGTATCTTAATGATAAAATTCAGAAAATTCATTGAATTGTATAGAATAATTATTTTCTATTAATAGTGAGGTTAAATTGAATTAAATAAATAATAGAACTAAATATGATAAAACTTTATTGTTAATTAAAGAATAAGATTGAAAAAAAATATATATATATATGAAAAAAGAGAATCAATATATAAATATAGATATAGATTATACTTAAAATACTGTATGATGTATTTAATATATTTGTAAAATACTTTAGGTATTTTATAACCACTTAATCACCTTTTGTTTTTGTATATTATATTATATTATTATAATAAATTATCTTAAGAATAATTATCACATTATTATTTATAAACTCCAAGTCATAGTTATTATATTATATTTACATTACAGTTAGTCGCTTTACTTGAAAAGTTTAAAGATTTTATTTAATTAACTACAGTTGAATTCGTTGAATATGTTCGATAAAAAAACAATTATAGATATTTAGTTATAAGTCCAAACTTCTAAACATGAAGACTGGATGGACTACACTCATTCAACCCAAGTTCATTAATATATTCGGTTATCATTACCTTTCTATTATATTTTTATTATTTTTTATTTTATATATATATATATATATATATATATATATATATATATATATATATATATATATATATATATATATATATTCACTCGATACTAACTACTTATACTCATACTTTTATGGATTTAAGCATTATAAACTCTTTTGCGGTAACTTTCTTTTTTTTTTACTTCTCTAAAAGCTCGATTTAAGCATTATAGCTGACTGACCTCGAAAATTGTCTAAAAAACAGTAAAATTATACATTTAATTAATGACTCACTCAGTGGATTAACACATAAAATTGTATGTTAGGATAATTATTCGTACTCTTGTTTTAGCGAATAGCCAGGCTATGATGATTTTGGGCCTTATCTGTAAGTCCACTTCAGACCTATAATTTAGCCTTCCAGATTATTTTTTTTCTAATCTTTCAAGATTTCAAAGGTCGCTCAGTATTTCTTTATTTATTAAGACTGATTAGGAATAAATGTATAGAATAATAAAGCTAAGAATTTGCATATGAGTTGTACAAGTATATACTTATTTTATATAATTAAAATTTACAATAAACTCATAGTTTTAAATATAAAATTGTTGTGTAGGTTATGCTAGTATTTTAATTTGTACAATTTCCACGACAAATATTTAACATATAAAACATATACCTTTTAAATATATAATTTATATTGATAAATAAATGATTTCAAAACATGAGATAAATAGTTTATATTAAATTTATTTTTAATTGTTATTTTGTAAAAGCATTGAAGTTAAATTTAAAAACGATAAGTTGAAAATAAAAGGTTAATTAAGTTTTTTTTTTTGCACATCATTAAAGAAAATATTTCTAAAATCATTCTCATCCAAAAGTAATTCTTAGAAACAAGACTATTATTTAAGGATTAAAAACTTACTTAAGGGTAGAAAAACATATTCAAAGTATATTTTAACAGCATTAGTGAATAATTTAATTTGTTAATTGCTGTGTAGTGTTTGTGTGTGTTTTCCTAAGAAGACGAAGAAGAGAGTCTGAGTGTGACTGCGTGAGGGGTTTTCGCGTTTCTTCCTCCAAAGCCTTTCATGGAGTTCGCGGCACTCTCTAGCGCTGCCCAACTTGGGAGCTTCAACCCTCTTAGAACCAAACTTCAAAGTTCAGCACAACACAACCCTCTTCAATTTTCCTATGCTTCTTTCCCTTCTTCCTTTCCCAGAGTTTGCTCCTGCAAAGCCATCCTCAGCACCCACACACCCACCTCCACCCACAAAATGTTTGGACTCCAATCAGATGATTTTGAACTCTCTGCTTTGACGGCGTTGTCCCCATTGGATGGTCGTTATTGGGGCAAAGTCAAGGAACTGTCTCCTTATTTGAGTGAATCTGCCTTAATCTACTTTCGGGTTCTTGTTGAGGTATTCTCTTGTGATTCCCCTCTTTCTTGAGACCCTTTTGATTAAAGAACTCTTTTTTTTTGTTTTTTGTTTTGAACTTTTTATTCAGGGTGTTATTGTTTTCTAACGTTGGATATGTTGATTCAAACTTTTGTTTTATTGTTTCCTGTTAGATAAAATGGTTGCTGCAGCTGTCTGTGATTCCTGAAATTGTTGAGGTTCCCAGTTTCAGTGAGAGTGCCAAGACTTTCCTACAAAGCCTGATTGATGACTTTAGTATTGATGATGCCTTGGAGGTTAAAAACATTGAGAGGGTCACAAATCATGATGTCAAAGCGGTGGAGTACTTCTTGAAACAGAAATGTCAATCCAATGCTGAAGTGGCTAAGGTTGAGGTTCACTTCGTGTGTTTCTTTTGCTAGGCTATGCTCTGCTTTAGTTCTGATGGATTATGTTATTCTAAAACCCTTTTGCAGGTGCTTGAGTTTTTCCACTTTGCTTGCACATCTGAGGATATAAATAATCTTGCCCATGCCTTGATGCTGAAGGAATCAATCAATTCTGTAATGTTTCCTGTCATGGATAAAATAATCAAAGCTTTGTGTGACATGGCTAAAGATAATGCACATGTTCCAATGCTTTCTAGGACTCATGGGCAGGTATGTTCATTTGTGCATTTGGGCTATTTCAAATAATAATGTTAGTTTTTTGTTAGCAGAAGAATTCAACCTACGACCTATTCCTCTCACCCTCCCTTCTATTTTGCAATTCATTAGTGTTTATAGTTCTTTCACTCTATCAGTTATTAGTTCTTCATTGTTAAGCAGTCATGATTGAACTTTGCAATTTTTTTGCCTACTCACCAGCCAGCTTCACCAACTACTTTGGGCAAGGAACTGGCTATCTTTGCTGTAAGATTAAGCAGAGAAAGGAAGGATCTATCTCAGATTGAGATATTGGGGAAATTTGCTGGTGCAGTTGGAAATTACAACGCACATGTTGTTGCATATCCCAATGTTAACTGGCCTCAGGTTGCCGAACAGTTTGTACATTCTCTTGGATTAAGTTTTAATCCTTACGTTGCTCAGGTATGTTTTTAACTTATTTTAAATTTTTTACCTGTTGAAGTTTGCCACATTTATGCAATTTATTTAAAAGTAAATAAAAAACTCTTGTGGCTGTCAGCAGCCATATAAAATTTGTAGACGTCTGTTATCGTTATTGGTATGTCTCCGTTTACATTGTTTTGAAAAAATTTGTGGATTGTTAATGGCTCTCGATTTTGTTTTGCTTAGCTCTATTGTTATAACAATATCGTGAGTACTCATAATCAAAGTTGAGTTGAAGTATTATTTAACGATCATCTGATCCCTTGAAATGATAACTTAATGTATAGTGCTGATAATATTACTCTACTTTGTTAACAGATTGAAACCCATGACTACATGGCAAAGCTTTTTCAGTCGCTCATTCGGTTCAATAATATATTAATTGACTTTGATAGAGATGTATGGGGCTATATATCTTTGAGCTACTTTAAGCAGGTGAGTTTTCTCATGTAGTAGCTATAACTAGGGTAGTGTTATAGTTCAGAGCAAAAATGATGTTTTTTTTTCCATTTTTGAATTTTCTTTATGCAGATTACTAAGGCTGGGGAAATTGGGTCATCAACTATGCCTCACAAAGTTAATCCTATTGATTTTGAGAACAGTGAAGGTAATCTAGGTGTAGCTAATGGAGTTCTGTCTCATCTGAGCATGAAGTTGCCGATTTCACGTTGGCAGGCAAGATCTTCCGTAGTTTTTTTTTTTTTTTTTTTTTTGAATTTTTTTTTTTTTAAACTATGATGTCAAGAGGATTTTACTAATATATCTTCTGGAATTTTTTTGTTACAATTTTCTGTACCCATCACACACAGCTGAGATATTGTAATGTATAGTGCAATTTGGCTATCTACTCTAAAAGGAATTTCATCTATACTAAAGGATGATTTAAAATATTCTTTTCTTTTTCTTTTCAGTTTCTTTCGCCAATTTTTAAGAAATATGTTCAAAAGTTATATAAGCTTTAATTGTTAAATGAAAATGAATTGAAGGAGAACTGTTGAACTTATCTTCCCCTACTTTATTAATCAGTCTCATTCAGTGCAAGAATTCTATTCAACTGTTTCATTGCTCTGTTTCCATTATTTCAAAATAGAGGCTTCAGGAACTGACATGACATAATTCTGTTTTATGAGACTTGTTAAGTTGCTTTATCTATTGAACATTACAATTTTGTATATTTCGAAGTTACTTTTCATTGTCTCAAAATCTTACTATTCAGAAACCTTGTTTTAATCTGTTGATCTTTGAGCATAATTTAGTGACAATTACAGTCTAATTGTGATAGCTCTTGGAAATAATTGTTATTTGCTATAGTCATTTTTTTTCTTTTTCTGCAGAGGGACTTGACTGATTCAACTGTCATAAGGAACATCCCTATAGGTATCGGTCATTCTCTTCTTGCCTACAAAAGCACACTTCAAGGAATGGGGAAGCTTCAGGTATTTAGCACAACATAGGATTTACGTTGCTTTTCTCCTACTATTGCATAATTATCATTTTTCTAATGGAAATACAACATTATTAGATGATGTGTTTTAGTTATCTCAACTGTTAGTTTCACCTATAGTATGTTGTTATCTATAAGAAGGATGAACATGTAAAGTTCCTGTCACTGACTCTTTTCATAACTATGTAGCAAGTTTCTCAGATGTTCTATTAAATCTAGAGAAAAGATAGTAGGTTTTGGTATTTTCATTGAGGTTTATTGTAACATTTTAATTCTAGGTTAATGAAGCTCGCTTGAGGGAAGACTTGAACCAGTGCTGGGAGGTGCTTGCTGAACCAATACAGACTGTAAGTATATGCTTCTGGCTTTATATTACTATTTAGTTTAATCTTTTTTATTTTATATTGAATTCTATTCATTATTTACTTGATACAGTTTAAGTAGAACAAAAGAAGTAAATTATTCTTTTAACTTCATTCTCTGAAGATAATACAGTTTTCTAGTTAATGTGCTTTGGGAGAAGAAAGGCGTGCTCAATCTGTATCTAAGAATTAAATGTTGCCTAAACATGTCAAAGAAATATAATCCTTAAAATGTTTGTGCACAAAAAAAATTAAAGATATACTAAATCTTGTAGAAGATCAATGTGCCAGTTTTTGCTTTCAGTCTTAGATTTGCTGTTATCTGTTTGGAACTCTGAATAGAAAACAGAGAAAAGGAAAGAGAGAATGTATTTCTCGATTGATTGGAAAAGAACAGAACAAAAGAGAGAGAACCGTTCTCTGAAGGTTTTTCCTTCAAAAAGAGATGATACTCAATTTGCAGATGATAACAGATCTTAATGAATTCCCTTCCCTTCTGCCTATTTATTTATGGCATGGCACCACTACTCTAAATTTCTAACTATCCTAACTCTTCCCCACAGTCCTAAAAGTGCCATTCCCTAGATTTCAAGTTTGAAGAGGAGAGTAATAAAGGTATGATTTGATTACATCAAATAGGAAAATATCTTAACAAATATTTCTCACTATAAATTATTGATTCTTTTTTATTATTCAATAAATAAATAAAAGTACAATACACAATTACAAGCAATTATTTCCATATCCTCTCACTTGATACTTTGCTTCTACATCCACCTTTCTAGCTGTTGTTTGATATCTTCTATTCCTTCGGCCTTCCCTCATTTTAGAGGTCCACCCTCCACTCGACCCTTTCCTTATTTTTCACCCTATTCTACTGTACAAATATTTGTTGAATTTTCAGTAGTTTGTGCAGTCCGTGCTTCAATTTTGAAATACTGACTAGTAGGAATGATGCTGCAACCCGTGAGACTTGGTTTCTTGTTGATTTCATCTCCAGCCGCTGCAACATTGGTTTAATGAGTTGTTCCTCAATGAATGTTGCTTGTTGTCATTCCCTTAAAAATTTGTACTAATATAATCATTTTGCAAATTTTATTTAGGTTATGCGAAGATATGGTGTTCCCGAGCCTTATGAGAAGCTAAAAGAACTAACCAGAGGGAGAGCCGTTAACAAAGAGAGCATAAGAGACTTCATTGAAGGCTTAGATATTCCAGAAGAAGCAAAGACGAATCTGTTGAAGTTAACACCTGACACTTATGTTGGAGCAGCTGTTGAATTGGCCAGAACAGTAGAAAATGTGGTGAACATTGTGAATGGATCGAATATTTAGTAAACAAGTGATCGAAGCAGTTTTCTGATTTGTCAATTAGTTTATGAGACTCTTGGGAAGACAATTTTGCATCCTCGCCGTCCATTCACACCATGTGGTTATTATTAGTTGATATATGAAGTCTAAAATAAGATGTTCCATTTGAAAAAAGAGAGAAAGGACATGAACTTCCCTTTACAAAACCATTTTGGTATAGAATGATATCAAGGATTTTGTAACAATCGGAACTTGTACTGTAGGAGTTTGAAGTGCCAGACCTGAATAATAACAGGTCTGATGAAATACATAAAGACCTGAATATTAGCTTTTTGCCCCGTTTCCTGTTGTGGGTATATCACTCTATGGAGTCCATAATGGCCATTTTTTAAATCTCTAAAGTATTTTACTTGCATTTATATGTATATATATATAGTGTGTATATGAAAATTGTTAGGTTGACTTTGTAAAATTTAAATAGTCAACATTACTATTACTCATTAATTCAGATTCGTTGTGCTTAATTTGTTTTCTTAAATGATAAATCTTAAAAGCGTGTTATGTTAGAGATAAAGGAGAATATTAGTTGATAATTTTAACTGAGAAAGGTAAGCATTGTCTATCTGTCTTTCAGATTGCCTTCTGATTTGATTGCTCCAAGCTACGACGTCACTATTTTACATTATTTAGTTTATCTATTTATTATTAATTTTACTATTATTCTTGTTATTGTTTAATTATTAAGTGGGCCTTCGGAATCTGGAATCTTGCTAGCCACTACCAACTTTAACCCCACACCATTCTGACTCCTGTGCCAAGTGGGGCTGAGTCCCTCATTTTCAGAGGTGAATGCAACTATTCAACAATATATCGCACGTTCTCACAACCTCGTATAGTAAATTAATCCTCTGAATACTTTGTTTTGTGTTTAAAATTTGGTTAGCGTTTTAATACACTTCTCCTAATGTTAAATATCCCAATATTCTCCTCACTTTCTTTTACTATAGTTGTGTTGTGCTTAAATTGGTGAATACGTTTTCATTACGCTATTCGGTGGATAGAATAGAACAGAATAATGATTTCAGAAGGGTACACCCATGTTCTGGAAAATGACAGAGTATGAAAACAATTTGAAGTAGTGTTACAATTTGATTGGTAATTGACTGTGTTTGGTTATACACCTTAATTGTTTAAACGACCAAAAACAAACAAAGGATAAAGAAAAGAAGACTCATTATATTAGAGTGACTTCACTCCTCCTTAGTCCAAGTTATCTCTCTCCTCAAACATGGAAAGACATGTTTAATAAATGAATAAACTAAACATTACAATGTCCAAATAACCTTCCTGTGGAATTATTGATCTATCTATTGTTTCAGTCAATTGTTTCCTTCCATGATTCACTTTGCGTATCATAATGTCTTTCTTGGGTGCTACTTTCTCTCACTGTCTTCCCGAATCACCAATTTAACAATACACATTCAGATGACGAAATCTGAAAAGATTTGATTTTTGAAGTTAACTGGGATGCAACAAACTGAAACACCGTTCTTTGGGTCAGTTTCTACTCCCTCTTTCATCTTTGTTTTGAGCCGATTAGTGTTATTTGTTGCGTTCTGTGTGATCGGAAGCCAGGTTGGTTAGGAGCTTGTGGATACCCAGATCGTGTGCCCGCTGAATGTTTTATTTTATATTCTTTAATTTGAAAGGGTTGTTTTTATATTCTGTTATAGGATCAGGTGATTCAGTGGTGGGAAATTCTCATGGAAAAAGAAAGGGGAATTGTTGAACAGTTATTTGGGCTCATGAGTGATAGCTTCTTCCCCGTCTCCTCATCCCTTTCTATTAAAATGTTTCATTGTCAAAAAACTTGGGAAGGGATAGAAACAAAGCAAAAAGAAAAGATGTTCCCTGTATTTACTTGTAAGTTTTGGTTATGTCAAAAGTGGAGTGCTTAGCAATCATCTTTGTCACTGTTGTTGGACCTGATATCACTCAAAATTTTCAGGATGCCCCTTTGATTTCTAGTACTTGAAGCAAACAGTTGGTGGGTGCTGCTTTAACTGGATTTTAGAATTGATATTAGCGGCAGCTTGAAGTTATGTCTGCTTATGGCCATCAAATGGAGCAGATGTATTCTGCTCACACTCTCTCTGGTGGTTCTGGTATGTAATAGAAGCTTTGTCACTTCAACTTACTATTTGGATGATTATTTATCCTATTTCTTTCCCTGTTACAGAGTTGAGGAGGAGCAGTTTTGTGCTGGAATCAGGATTCTACATCACATCCATTGTTGCAACTATCCTTGTTTCTGCATTAGCCGCTGCAGGACTTTTATTAATTACTTTGTTGGTTTCACTGGCAATGATGCTGCAATCTTGTCAAAGTAGTCATGCTGGAATTACTGAGCTTCGGAATATAAATGACGAGTATAACTACTGCAAGGTTTATTCTCTGCATGCCAAGCTCAATAACTTGGAAGAACATAACTTTCCTAGCCTCTGCAAGGACCTTGCCATACGGTATATCAAGGGAGGTCAATATGCTAGAGACTTGGATTCAACCAAATCTGTAATGGAGGACTATTTCAACTCTGTTCAACCATCAGATGACGATCTTGATGTGGTGTTGATAGACATAGATGGAATCGTTTCCCCAAATCTTCATTCTTCTACTTTGCTGCAAAGGTAATCTTATCATCCACCTTATCCTCCCTGTGTATGAGGCCATAATTTCTCTGAAAGGAATCTTACATCTATTGGTTCAGTTTTGGGTATTTGTAAGAGAAATTCTTATTTCTTTGAAGAAATACTTTTGCTGGGAAATTCTTGAAGTGACATGTAATCTCAATCTTGATGAACTTTGTCTTTTATTGTGTTACTTAACTCACCTTTATGTTCCTCAATTGTTGATGGTATAAAAATTGAATCATGACCAGCTGGAATTATGGTGTTCAAAATTTTTATGCAAATTTTTTGTCACTCCAACTTGCATCTGTTATGCAACCCTTTCGTTATGTATTTTTAAGTTGTTCATCAGCTCTGCACATATTTTTAGCAGTAACCTGACATGGTTTTCTTTTGATGTGGTTTTCATGATACAACAGCAATGACAATTGTATCATAGAGGCAAAGAATTTAAAACGCATGTTTGTTTTAAGATTATACATGAAGCTTCAAGCTGGTGGATGGTCCATAATTTTGTTATCAAGAGAGCATGGAGAACACCAAAATGTCACCATCAATCATCTTCTCTCTGCTGGCTTTAGAGGCTGGTCTTCCTTGATGATGAGGTATTCTGATTTTATTTATTTTTTCCTTTTAGTTATCATGGATAATGATTAAAGGAGGATCTCAAATTCTGTTTCTTTGGAATCTAAACCTCACTTTGAAAGAATCTACCCTTCTCTTACTTTTATCTCATGTGAATTCCCAGATGGTTTCAGTGCTTAGTTAAGTTAGCACAGACATCTTACCACTCTTATCAACAATATGTGAATGTTCCAGTTTCTAATTTCTCCTTGATTAATTCTATAACCATGTTTAAAATTGTTGGTCTTATACTAGGTTTTATCTTAGAAACAAACAATCTCTTTCCCTCCAAAACAATAGCTGATTCCTCTTTAGCTATACCATACTTAAGAACTTCCATCTTAAGGAACCAATGTATGATCTATGTTTTTGCAGAGATGATGCAGATTCTTCCAAAGGGAATGAGTTTTTTTCTAGACAAAGGAATGTGATAGAAACGAAGGGATTCCGCATAAAAAGTGTCATCAGCACTGAAATGGATGCTTTGATTGTTGGTGATAGAGGAATAAGAGTTTTTTTGCTTCCGGATCCTATATTTGACAAGTTTGAACTGCAAAGAAGAACATAGAAGCTGGATTTTAGTTTCATATCCTACACTATACGACTATTGATTTGTTTTTTTACAAGGTTTAATTCTCTGCATCTCCCATTTGTTCATATTAAGGATATTGTAATCACATGTCATTTTCGGTCAAAGGATGATAGAGAGTGAAAATATAATTTTTCTGGAGATATGTGCTGTCAATTTTTTTTATTATATTACTACTGTTATTATTATTATTATTATTATTATTATTATTATTATTATTATATATATATTTAAGAAGTAAGTATATATAAAAAACAAAATAATTCTTTAATTTTTTTGAAGTTCTTTTTCCTTAAAAAAAAAGATAAGAAGGAAAAGGAACCTCCTTTTTCTTTTGTTTGGTACCTCCGTATTTTTAGTTATAATTTTAAAAATGAAATCTAATTCTTCTCCGGAATAAAAACTGACAAGGGAGTTCTTAGATGATTCTCAAATAAAGTTCTCCTAAAAGTATCTATTCATAGGATAAATTCGTTCAAACGTGTTTATACATATTTAAACTTTAAAATAAAATATTAGATCCTATATTTCAATTTTTAATTTATTTTAATTTTAATATCTGATTTTAATTTAATTAAATTTTAATACTTATTGAATATATCATGTGTCAAATTATAAGTTTATCATGTGTGAAAATTGAACTCATATGTTTCCTTAAATTTCTTTTGATTTTAACAATTGTTGACATACGACATTTGCAAACGATTCATCAAACAAAATGTAAAAGAAAAAGTTAAATATAAATAATTAATTATTAATTAAATTTAAATATTAAATATATTTAATTATATTTTTAATCTCTACATTTTGAAATAAATTCTATTTTAATTCTTCGTATTCAGAAAAGTTTATTTTAAATGTATTAAATTAAATATATTGGAAATAGTCAAACAATGCATTGGATTTGTCCTATGTTCTCTTCTGGATATTCACATCTCAATCCTTATCCTTTCATTAAATATTTGTACAAACTTCATCACACTTTAATGTCAATTAGGTTTGCGTTTTTGTCATGCATCAATCTCTCAATATTTTCTACAAATCATTTGATTAGTATATTTTCACTTGAAATTATTTGTTGATTCTTAATTAGTTAACTCATCACTGTTTTCATTTGTAATATCAGATTTGAAAAACTAAATGGTCAGACTTGGGAATCCGTTTCAATAAACATAAATTTAAACTCAGTTTAGGAAGTTGTTAATCAATTTTATTTGAATAGAGTGATCCATTTTTTGTGAAAACACGTATATGGCCCAAAATATTAGACCGTAGCTAGATGGTAATTTTGGAAGATAAATTCTAAATAAAATTGGTATGTATTTTTAATTAATTTAAAAATCAATTAAAGTGTGAAAACTATATAAAAAATAAATAATAAATAATAAAACATATAATTATTTTAAACGTAAAATGAATATTTTTTACAATAAAAAGTTTACACGTAAAATTATATTTAAAACATTAATATTTTAATTATATGTATCGTATTTTTATATATTCTTATATTGTTAAAGGAAATTTATCGGGATATTATTTTTTAAAAGGGTGTAAAAAGTATTATTTTTGTATCACAATACTAAAGAGAAATCAGCGTTCATACAACAATCTCTATGATGACATACAAAAGAAGTAATCAACAAACACAAAACGCAAGAACAAATCTAATTATCCCCACGTCAGTCTCTGCATGAAGAAATTCTACAACAAAAACAGCACAACTGAACCGATAACAAAGTCACGTAATAACGAAAATCAAGAAAACGATGATCACCGCCACGCGAACAGGCGAAGAAGCAAGAGAGGAAGAGGAGAAATCCACGCGGTACTTGGCAGTTCCGTTGGCGTAGAGAACCCCCCAACTCCTCCCTGTTCCTTCGTCCTTATCGAACATCTCGTACACGAAAACCTCGCGCACACCGTCCTTCAGCAACGGCGTTCCCATGCCGGACTTCAGGTGTTTCACGAGGCCCTTCAGATAAATCCCGGCGTAGCCCAGGTTGGCGTCGAACTCGTTGCCGAGGTTGCTAAAGCTAGGCCAGCCGGTTTCCGTCACGACGAGGGGGATGGTCTCGTAGCCGGCGACAGCGAGGGCGGAGACAACGGCGTCGACCATGACGTCGAAGAGGTTGCGGTAGCGGACGCCGGTGGTGAAGTCGTCGCGGAAGTTGAAGGGGTATTCTTGGAAGAGCGCGATGCCGAGGGGGATCTCGGGGTTCAAACGGTAGAGGTTGTAAGGGTAGAGGTTGATCAAGAAGGAGGAATCTGTATCCTGCAAGAATTGGAGGAGAGGACCGAAGAGTGTGACCCCTGGGGGTTCTTGAAACTGTGCGTTTGAGGGCGGGAACGGGGATGACAGGGCGGTGACGAAGGAGAATGACGTGGACACCTTGATCTTGCGGATGCCGAGTACGCGGAGAGACACGTGGACGTTGGAGATTGCCGGGATGAGGTCGTTGAGGGATTCCGGGTGCACGTCGGGGAAGGCGTTGCCTACCGAGATGGTGGTGATTTTGACACGTGGATAGAATGGGACGACGTGGGTGTAGAGCCAGGACTCTGCTACGGAGCGGTTTTGGGCGATTTGCGAGACCATGTAGTTGGGAATGGTGAGGAAGAGCGTCGTGTTCGTGTAGAGGAGGCTCCGGGTGATGGACGGGTCCGCGTTTTCCAGCCGGAGCGATCTCGCCTTCAGCTGCCGGAGGCCACCGGAGATGCGCTCCACCTCCTGGGAGTGGTGGTTGGAGGAGCCGCTTGGGGCGGAGTAGGTGACGCCGATGCAGGGGTGGGGGAGGGCGTGAGGGAGGAGGCAGAGAAACCAGAGAGCCACGGAGAAGAAGAAGCGCAACATGGTTGTTGCGGAGAAACAATGGAACAGAAAATTAGTTAGAGAGGGTTTCAAGTTTTAAAATGTGGCGGGATCTATAGTTTTTCCTCTTTCTTTCTTCTCCTGTTGCTACCTGCATACATTTACACTCACCATAGTTTAATTTGCTTTTCCGGAATTTGATTACATCAAGATTAAATAAATAACCCAGTTCTTCACAATTCATTGAAATTGGTTTTAGTATCTCAATCTTTTTGTACAGATTTTTCTTTCTTTTTTCAGGTGCAGTACCTCAAGTAATATAACACCATATATAATCTTAGAAGCTTCTAGATGTTTTGGTATTTTCTATTTTTGTTAGTCCTCTAAATGACTAAATGTGACTAGTGAGACTTTGTATTTTTGTCAAGCTATTTTTTAAGAGTGTTTCAACGTATTTAAAATTTCTTGAAATAATGAAATTTCCTGTATATCGATATTTCATTTAGCAAATAGTTTATTCTTTTCGTTTAGTAGTTAAAAACAGATTCATTGCAAAAAAAGTGTAGGACTATTTATTTAGTTCACTTTTCCTTGTCTTTTCGTCAACTACTGAAATTACTTGTTCAATCTCTTAAAAATTGCAGGAATCTAGAAGAATGAATTGTTGCATAAGATATTATAACAAACAACTTTGTACAATCTGAGTGCATGTTGAAGTTTCTCTGCAACTAAACTGTCCAAAAAGATATTTATCTTTCACTTTGTCAACTGGGTTGTTTCAATTGATGTAGAAGCTGAAGTTGTTATAAATTAAAGGTCTTAAAATCTACATTACATTTGAAAGTGGTGGGGGTATGTTTGGTGAACATAGATCTAAGAGACGAAAGATATGTCTTTTATTAGCACTTAACGAAAAGACCAAGACTTGTAACAAAAACGGTCGATGTTCAGTTGTGTGGTTGGTTTAGTTTCATGTTTTCGGAACATTTTTCTTCATTCTCAAAATTTTGTTTTCTATTTCAATGATTCCTGCTTTTCTTTGAAGTTGGCAATGGCTGAAACGTATAAAAATTTCAACAAGAAGGGATAAGTATATGGAAAATAAGGTTATTCGATTGCTATTATGACATTACACTTCCAACGATTATGTTGAATATATTTTGGATTAGTTTTCGATTTTAACTTCTAAGTTCTTACTTCTGGCCCCATTATTCATGATGATCTTCATGTTTAAGTTCAACAATTATTCCTCCGTGGAAGATGTTCTTTACGGTAAGCCTCACTATGAACAACTCTTCAATGAGACAGACTCTTTGAAGAAGAACTTCCAGTCTCATATGTTCGTGATTTTTGAATTGGTGCCTCATTAAATGGTGATAATTTCAATTTGAACAGCTATCAAGCAAGCTGACAAAACAACTCTAAACTGGTAACTACCTTGAATTTTCCTTTTTGAAACTTCGTTTGGAATGAGCAATTTATAATATGGGTCTACGGAATTGGGTGTTTCTGCTTACTGTTGATGATACCTGTTGGTTATTCTAGACGAGGGTCCCCCAGTAAAGTTGCTAGCATGTTTTCTGGGACCCAAGAAAGGTGTTCGAGAAGATAGTATTCAGAAATCTCATTAACACCTTAGTTGCATATTGGTTATGAGTGACAAGTGTTCGTTGTTGAGGCCCTAAGCAAATGGATCTGTTTCAATATTTAATATCTTGAAAACTAGTTGTAATGTCGCGTGCTTTGTAAGTGACCAAAATATGTGGCATTCGCGTACGTTTCTAAAAATTGCGGGGTTTAGTAGAAAGCTCTTTGTCTCCTTTGGAGATAACAAGAAATGAACTTCAAAATGAAAATTCAAAATGAAGAAAGCTACACTTGCAAAATCAGGGCTACTAAGAAGGAACAAAAATAAAGTGATGACTGATCTATTCATGTGTATGATGCCGTTGGGTTATGGCCCTTGAAATTATTTTTATAAATAAAGTCAATCCAGATTCTGAATATACTTGTAAAATAAAAAGGATATATGGCTACATTCTAACACATAATGAACAAAAGTTGTATAATTTCCTAGTTTGAAAGACTATAGAATCCCCTCAACCCTCATTAAGAAAAAAACATTACACACTACACATTTTTTTGGGATAGGTAATACAGAACTGTTGCTATGAGAAAAACCACGAACTTTATCATCAATAAACAAATGTAAACAACAAATGAGCAGAGGATCCAATTCTACAACTCTTTCTTCAAAGAGATCGATCAGTCACTTATTGAAACTTTGTACTGTGGGCTATTTCTGCACAGCTGCTAATACGGTAACCGTTTAATGAGGCTTTCCATGTGGGGGTAAAAAAATTGTATATATAGTCTGAAACATCCGGATTCTGGTCACAATCATGCTAACAAATTTGCCTCACGGAATCTCGAGGTTGTCCCCACAGGGATGAAGACAAATATAGGGAATTCATTGCTGACTTCCCAAATCTCATGAATGACAGCATCTGTATCACTTGCTTCGCTTTTTGGCTTCACTATAAAGAACTACTCCAAGGACTGTGAATGAATAACCCATCATTCCAGTGACTGACACTGGGTTTCTAAATATCAGAATTGAAACTACTACTGCTACAGCACCTTTAGCATTCCCAAGTACCTGCAAGAGCCGAATCTCGGATTAGTTCTTAGAGCATGAACATAACATAAGTTTGTGCAAGTATCAAGTCCTGGACTGTTTATCCAGTTATCCTCACTTGAATCAAATTCCTTTGACCTTTCACGAATCCAAAAGAATATGGTGTTACACACCCGTTTACGAAAATGCCAACAAACAAATTTTTAAATCTGCATTTCCACGGAAAAACACCCCTAAACAACAACTCTTATAGTTCTTCATAAACTATATATCTATAATGAACTTAGCCAAGATATCTCTAATGAACTGAATCAATATCATCTGAAATGTCACTGAACAGTTAACTCGGATTAAATTTTACAGAGAAATTCAGTAAATAGTTTGGCATCATAAGAACTAGACCCCCGTGCCCTGAAAGATAGCAGTATTTGAAAATAGTGCCCCGGCACTAGTTTTAAAGATCCAATAGAAAATATTCATCACCAATCCTTGAACTACTTATGAAACGGAAACTGGAAAACTAAGTGCTTGGAAATTTTGAGGAACTCTACACTAGTTAACTAGACAGTCTAGAAACTTAGATGACCCTAGGTAAATGTGTTTCCAAATAATTTATTCTTAAAGAAATGAAAAACAATAATAATAAGGCGCCTAGAGAAATAACAACACGAAAATGAAGGCACTAAAGAACATATGGAAACGAATAAATTAAAACAAAAAAAAAAAACAAGAAATTAGATAAATAATAACATTTTGACGACAAACTTGTGTGTTACAGCAGATGCGTTCATTGAGTAAAATATCAAAGTTTGCAAAGAAAAGGACGTATGCCTTTATAAATAAGTGAGGCATACCTGCAGGGTAAGAGCACTGGTATGTTTGGTGACCAAGAAATTGGTCAGGTTGACAAGATAAGCAAGTGCTGAATTAAATAGCAGATACCAAATGATCTTCACATCATCTCTGGCAAGAGCCAATGTAATGCCAATCACATTTTCTTCCATTATTAGTGTAGCAGGGAGAAGGAAAACAACAGCAATTGGAGCCATGTAAAGAAGAAGGTTCATAGAATTCAGCTTCTCTCTGGTACACGAAAGAAACGTATCAGTATATATTTAATATAATATAATCTGGCCACTGAAGAAAACATAGTAATGAACTAAATAGCATGTTCATTATACATACCCTTCAGAAGAAAGTAAAATTCCTTGCAACACGGATTTTAAGGCTCGTGCAGCTGTAGCTGCAATACATACTATGAATCCAAATAAATGGAAGCTCGGTTCACCCTATAAGCGAAGAAAACAAAGAACAAGTACATCAGAAGCTATAGATTATTTTTGTTTTATACTCATCAATAAAAATACATAAGAGGGAGAAAAAAATATTTGCCAATGCTTAATCTGTCCCTCGCCGACAGTTGATTTTGATTCAACAGCAATTAAAACTTCTAAAGTCATGAAAAAAATTCCCAGTTTGTAAAAAGAATCAATCAGCAAGCTGGGGACAGCAAATAAGAATAATGAAAACCAAGAATGCTACACAACATGAACGAAACAAGTTTTTATTTATAACCGGAAATATCACATGTAAAGCAACGATACCTCTGCTTCTCAAACAAACCTAACCAAACATTTTCTTAAATAAAGTAACTACAGAAGAGATTCTGATGTACAATCCGAGCAATATAACAGTTTCATGAAAAGTACAAAATTCCCCAATGGAGCTGCATAACCCTACATCCTACCGAATTGAAAATAAAATATTTCTAAAAGTCACAATATTTTTCGATAGTGCCGACCAGTGCAACCAATCAAAAACTCTAACTTAACATAATAGAGTGACTAGCATGAATCAAAGAGCGTTAATACTGTAATCTAGTAACAAACTGTGATACATGATAGGTGTACTGACTTTTAGAAAAACTATCTTAAAAACCACAACAACTAACTATAATTTCTAATTAAGTGCCAGAATTGAAGATTACACACTATAAACCAAAAGAAGAATCATGCTCGATAAGACTTTATAATATCACCCACTCAAAAACCATCCTGTATAAGACTTTTGAAGTAATTAATATAAAATTTTAAAAACTTCACACACGGTAAGTTCTGGAATTGGACGAAGGGCATGACTAAACAAGATTTTTGTTCTTTATTTTAATAATGATTCCAATAATAGTACTCTCCTATGTTAAAGTCGTGGAGGTCTTGTCTGCAAGTGTCGGTGCTATAATTGCCTAACATTTATAAATAGATGTTCGTAAAACCGCGTTCAGAAAGAAATAATATTTTTTGTTAATTTCTGACAGACTAAAAGCAAAGCGATAATTAAGATAATTTTTCTATAAAATTAAAAAAAGCGCGAGAGGAGTAGGAAGAAAAATAAAATAAATAAATAAAATAAAATACGAAATAAGTTAGATTGGGAATTGCGACGCGTTACCCCGCTGGCAATGACGACGCCGGCGACAACGGGGACGAGGGTGAGGTAGGTGAGCCAGGCCTCTCTCTTGAAGGTGATGAGATAGGCGAAGACGGCGGTGAAGAAGGGGGTGGTGGCGCCGATGGCCTGGTTGAAGGAGACGGGGAGGTAGCGGAGGGAGACGTTGCCGAAGACGACGGAGACGCAGAAGACGAGGCTGAGAGCGGCGATCTTGAGGAACTGGAGGCGGGATCGTATGGTCTGCATGGGAACGAGCTTTAGCCAGGCGATGGCGATGTAACTGAAGAGGGAGCAAGCGGTCATGTGGCACATGGTGAGGAATATAGGGTACTTGAAGCCATAGTTACTGAGAAGATACTTGTTGAGGAGCAAAACCCCAATGTTGGTGGCGTACCAGGCGGAGACCAGAGCTATGGTGAAGAAACGGCTCCCACCCTTCATTCTGTGACGGAGAGAGCGTGGATCTGAGAACCTTCCGCCTAAAATTCCCTTCCATCAATCTCACAACCCACTCCTTCCTCCATCGCCACCACCGTTTCACTGATTTGATTTGATTTGATTTGATTTGATTGATTGATTCCAATGTTCCAATCGAGAGTGAGGGACTGTTTGTTTGTGCTCAAAACCCAGGAACTGATTTTATGAATGGATGCCAAAGGCAAAGCGCGTAAACAAACAGGTCCTTACTGCGTTCCTCCTTCGCTTCCCTGTGCTTTCTTTTATTCCCTTTTATTTCTTATTCTTTTTATTTTCACTGTCACCAAATGTAATATCAATCAACACGGTGGTTGGTCATTTTGTTTAAAAGAAAATAGCATTAATGTAATTAAATTTTGGCGACAATTATTTCTTATTTATTTTTAGTTACTATTCTGTGTATTATCCTCATTATTCTTAACCGACTTAATTTGTCGTATAATAAAATAATCTTTTACATGTAAGAAAAAGCAAGGATGAGAATTGCAGATTGGACTCTGGAGATGGATATTTTCAACGTTCACATTGATGTGGGTGTACACCGGAAACCTACTCTCCGTACTGGTCGGAAATTAATTTTTAACGGATTCTGATTTTAATAATTAGGTTTGACTATTTTAAGAAATGTTTGGATTATATTTTTTTTATTTTTCTTTCATTTGCTAATCTGGCAGGATTAATATACATCGAATCATATAAAAAAATATATAAATAGGTATAATATTAAATTAATTCTAATTTAATCATCATTAATATAAATGTATTTTATTTAAAAGACAAAGATGTTAAAAATAATTATGTTTTAATATTGTTAAAATTAAATATAATTAAATATAAAAATATTTAAATTAACAGAACAATTAGAAAAAAAATAGTGTTAAACATTTAAAAAAATTATAAAAAAAAAAACAATTATGTAAAATGTTTTAGCAGAGATCTTATAAATTTCAAAGTCATTCTTTTGTACGAGTGTTTTGTTTAAAATTTTAAAAAATCATTTTTATCTTTATAAAATTTGTTATATGCATTTATACTATCTTAATTAATGTATTTAATTATTTTAACTTTCAATATAAAAATAAAGAACTAAGACAGATTAATTATTCTTAATCAGTATCCTAAGTACATTGGTTAGATTTTTTTTTACTTAAAACAATGGTGTGATAACAAAAAAAATACTTAATAGGTAATAGTTTGATAGATGTGAGATTATTATTTTGAAACGAAGTTTTCTAATTTTATTAAATTACAAATAATGTATCGTAGTCTAAAATATTTACCATTTTATTTGTAAATAAAATTTTAGTACAAATAATTTTATTTCTTTGTTTATAAACGTCTATATGTAGTTGAAATTAGGGAAATAGAATGGATGAAAAAGATAAAGCGGTAAAATAATTGAAAAGTAAGGATGAAAAAGATTAAAGTGAAAAAAAAAAAGTTGTTTTTGTTTTTATTTTACTTTCTATTTCCATAAAATTACTGAACAAACCTAATTTCATTAATTATTTCCCTCCCTTACTTTCATGATAGATGTGAGAAACAAAATGGTTTATAAAATTCTTGGAACAGTGTATGCTTCTTGGATTGCACATGTCTCGGGATCCGTTTTCTGGAACAGTTTCTAGACTAATTGATTTGATAAAAAATAATTAGTAACATTATTTAAGAGAATAAATAAGAAAATGTAGAGAGTGCAGAGGATTAGAAAAATGGGGGTGGTGGCGCAATTTGTGCAGAGAAAAGGGTGGGTCTGAAAATAGGTAGACCTGAAGACCTGACACCAACCTATCAGTGTAAACGTATGAAAGGAAAAAGAGAGGATAAGAGAATGTGAAAACGACACACTGGATCTCAAATTAAATTAATCATAAATCATAATTAATATACACCACCACTTGATCAAGGGAACTATATCCCACCAATTACTTCAATAATTGCTTTAAGGATATGTTTGGATCATATAGTTGGTATGAGAGAGTAAAAAAATTAAAAATAAAATGTAGAAAAGAAAAAGTGAGAAATGAAATTTTTGGATTAAGAAAAATATTAAAAAAAATGAAATAATAAAAAAATTATGATTGGATTGATATATTAATGTATAATGTATGAAGTAAAATTTTAAAAATAATTTAAAAATTGTAAATTTAAATTAAAACATATTTGAATGGGTATGTCGAAAATGTGATGTTTGATAGATTCCGAATTGTTTAGATTTGGTGTAAGTACGAAATTAAGAGATTAAGTGTCTAATTGTTTTGCGCGGCGAACGACCATTATTAATAATTAGTGTAAACACAGGCGCTATCGCATCTGTATGTACGCATTTTTCAAATTATATTTATAATTGATGATATTGTAATGTTATTAAGTTAATGAACAAAATAAAAGTATATTTATAAAAATTAAAGTAAAATGTATGGAGAAAATATGAAAAAAATAATTGTTGATGAATAGTATGAGAAAAAAGAAAAAGAAGATAAATAAATAGTTTTATAAAAACTAGTAAAAGTAACCGTTAATTTTTAAAAATTTAATAAATAATTAAATTGTAAAGAGTAAAATTGGAATTATGAAATGTGGACACAAAAGAGGGAATCCCCTTTATATATAGTTATAGATTTTCATTTTAAGTTTTTTCATTTTTCATATTTTTTTCTTAATTCAAATAACTTTAATTTCATTATTTTTTTTCTTAAATTCACTCCAATCTACTCTTATAAATTTATCTTATAATCCAAACATATCTTAAATGAGATATTTAAATTTTAATGATACATCAAGTCGAATAAATAAATGTAGTATGTGATGAATAATCAATTAAGGATTCTTACACTTAGTTGAGGATGACATATTCATAATAAAAAAAAAGAGTAAAAATTACTTTACCAATTGAGGTAATTAGAACTATTTATATCATAATAGAATAAAGTATGATAGTTGTATAGATTTGTTGACATATCAAATTGTTGACACATGTTAATCTTTATGTCCAAACTTAATAATAGTCCTCTTAAAGTCATAAGAATTATTCATGTGAGATGAATGTGAATGTAACTTGTGATAAATAATAAAATTCATATATTAACTTTATTACATGTTTATATGCACTTTAGTTTACCATTTTCATTTTAATTAGTTAATATTTTTACTTTATTATGATTATGTTTTATTCAATATGTAATTTAGATTATTTTATTTATTAAAATATATTATCTACACTTCAACTAGTGAATGATATACCTCTGATAGCTAGAATCATCAAAATGATGGTTGTAGTTTTACAACATCAAAGTAGTACTATTGCAGAATAACATATGTAGATATGCATACGAGTATGAGAAATTTTATATTCAATAAAATTTATAAAATTATTTTCTATTACATCATTACATATTTACCTATTAATCTATTAAATACTTTTAAGTTAATAAAGTGATTTGCCCACTTCAAAATATATCACGTGTCAATTAGTATTTTTTTTATTTCTTATTTAAATCATTTTTATTTATTTATTTTTTGTTCATATATCAAGTTTAATGGTATAACACACAATATTACGTTCAACGTGTCATTATTAATGTCACTCTTATTCAATTCGATCTTAATTTTTTAATATAAAATAATATTTTTTCTCTTCAAATTGTGATAAGATTTATTATTTATACTTTTATTTTTATTAAAATTAACTTTTTAACATATTAAATTAGAAAAATTAAAATAATTACATACTAACTTATAAAAATAATAATAATTAAAATTTAATTTGTAGATATTATTTTTTTAAATTATTCTATTTTTTATCGTTTTAATTATATAATAAAAATTGATTTTTTAAATTATTTTTATTTTAAATTTTAATATTTTTAAGTCAGACAAATATTTATTCTATATTTTATTTTAAGTGAGACAATACTTTATTGTTTATAGTATAAATATGGTTATATTTTTTAAATAAATTTAAGTTTCAATATTTAGAACTATTATATTATTAATTTATATTTTTATAAGATTAAAAGTAATTAATTTAAATGAATTTTAATAATATGTCAGAGTACATTTAAAAGTATTCTAGAAATATTTAATACAAAATTTAATTTTAATATATATACATATATATAATATTTATAAAAATAATAAATTTGATTTTAATTTTGAGAGATTCGATTTTATAAAAAAATAGATTAAATTGAATAAATTGAATAAAAAAGACATAAAAAAACTAAATTGAATAAATAGAGTGATATGTAGCACTATCCTGATATGTTGCATTGTGAGTACCATGTGTCACAACATAAGACTTGGTACACAACAATTTATTTTTTTTTAAAAGTAATAATAAAAAATATTACAAAATAATATGTGTTATATCTTTATCGTTTTTGTTAGATACTAACAAAAATTAACTAGTTAAATTAATTTTTGAAAGAGTTGAGATTAAAATAAAAGCATAAGTAAAGACATGTTTACAATTCTTCAACCAAAATAAAAATAAGTCTCGATGTTACTTAACAATAACATAGTATTAAATTCTATTATTCTAATATATTTGAATTTAATGAGATGTGTTATATAGTACCTAAGTTGTATTTCTTTTTAATTATTGTGCATTAAAAAATAGAAAAGAAAAGGATGGGATGATAGTAGAGTAACATATATAGGTGCATGTGAAACTGGCACATACCTTTCATAATCAATGAGTATAGGTGGTAAGATACCCATCTAAACAAACACTACTATTCTCACACCACACCAAACTTCACTTTATTTTTCTTCTAATAGTACATTTTCTTATTTCACTATTATTCTTTTTGTAATTTTTATTGCTTAATATTATCCTTATATATTTTATCATTTTATATCTTAAAATTAATATATTTTTTTTATCCTTATCTATAACAATATATAAAAGGGATTTTCCTTTTTGTGTCTATTTTTTAAAATACCGATTTTACTCTTTAAATATAATAATTTATTAAATTTTTAAAAATTGACCGTTACTTTTACAAACCTTTAATAAAATCAGATGTCTCTGCTTCTTCTCTTCTTTATTATTTATTAATGGTTATTCTTTTATCTATTCTAATATATTTCACTTTATTTTTAATAAATATAATTTTAATATATATATATTAACTTAATAATATTATAATATTATCACCTACTAATATAATATCACACATATTTAAAAAATGTATAGAGACACAATAACGCCTGTGTTACGCTAGTATTTATAATAGTTATTTAATATTTAACTGATGAAATTTAATATCTTTTTATCAGTTATTCATTTTCTTCTACTTACGTGTTTCTTTGTGGGGGGAAACTCCAGAACTCGTGGGTAAAAGCGCGTTGTTTTTGACAATCAAGTTACGTTCTATTGGCTACCATAATTGTTTTGAAGAAGTGACATTTACGTAGTGAAAACAGTGTTAACTTATTGTTGGGCTCAATTTCTTTGAAAAAAAAAACAGCTTTCTGAGAAAAAAAGTTCTTTTTTCATGGAATCAAAATTTGACGATGCACCAATAATGCAAACCCACCTGAAGTGGTGCGTATTACACATCATGACATGGATGCCTGTACTTATTATTCTAATAATAATAAAAAAAAAATTGTAATAAATAAAAAAATCATAAACCATCACTTTAGCCAAAGTCAAGAAGGGTCTTGAATGTAGTAGTGAGTGGAAGAGGGATTAAGTTTTTTTAATATATTAACGTTAGTATATTTGGAAAGTTTAGCAAAAAGGCACTAAAAAAATTCAGCAGAAAAATTAAAGATTGTGCATAAAAACATTCAGTCCAAATAAATATATTAATGCAGTGTTACCTAAGATGTTTGGTGTAAACAAAAACAATAATGGGTTTATAACCTATGCATTAATGGATAGAAGTCAACAAAGGTTTGTATAAATTGTTGTTAATATGCATGCACTGTTTCATTTGATGATGTGGTCCACCAAATTTGTCAACCAAACCCTAATTTCCCAATTTGTGGAGGAGGGTGGAGGAAGGTGAGATGCACAATCACCTAAAATGGGTAGTGAGTTTTCAATTACCTCATTAGACATTTCAACATTGAATTGCATGTTATCTATATTCAATGAGATTGTAATTGATTTGATTAAATTTAATTGTTTAAAGAATTAAGATTGAAATAACTTATTAAGTTTATGATATTAAGATTAACTACTTGCATATCATTATTCTTTGTATATTCTCACCTTCCAAATGTTTCAATCCCTTTAAAATAAAAATATATATTCTATTTAGTTTTAGATGTAATATAACATGTTTAATAGAATATATTAAAATCAATTTAGCGAGTATAATTGAGAATAAAATCAACGAAATCATTTTAATATATTATGTTCCTAAATCACACATCTAAATTAAGTGTCAATCTCATTCTTTTACCTTACAAACTGACTTCTTAAGATTGAATTAGACTTAAATTTATTTATTAAAATGTATCTAAGCTAAAATCATCATAACAAAATTTATTTTTTGTTAGATACTTTTATATTGGACCTCATATTAACTAAAAATAAAACCAATATACATAAATAAGTGAATAAAAAGTGTGATTTTGTAAAGTATATAAGAATAAATACATGAAATAGTTGTTATTATACTAAATAAACCTTTTTATTTATTATAATAATTTGCTTCTAACTTTTTATCTCAAAGTGTAAAAATTATGTCAAATGTAATTAAGAAAAAGTTAAACACACATTTAATGATTTAACACTAAGATTTCAATTTACTACAAAGGATTTATTTTTTTTACTATAAATAATTTTTACTTTTAAGAAAGAAATCCTTTACCCAATTAATGCTTGTGTTATATTTTTTTATTCAACCTATCACATTATTCAAATTATTTACAAACTTCACTTCTAAATCCAACAAGTTCCTTTCTAAATCCTTTAGACAAAACAATATACTTTATTTTCAAATTTATCCAAATTCATTGTTTACACTTATCCCAATCCATCTTTAAATAGAAATACACCTAAAACTTTAAAAATATTTCATGTCTAAAGAATAATAAAAATCCAAATCATTATAACTAAAATAAATATTTAACAGATTTTTTTATCTCAATACTTATGAAATTTATTCAATATGATTTTATGAATTTTTTATTTTTAATTCAGTTCCAATTTTATTTAAAAGAAGTCAATATCAACCTTTCTATTATATTTATGTTATCCTGGTTGAAAAGATTCTATGTGATCATGTAAATCACAACGTAAATAGTAATTTTGTTTTTTGAATATATCCTCTACATGGCACCATCTCATTGTGATCAACATAAAGATGAAATTGACTATAATAACTCTTTTTATAAAGAAAATAAATTTCTCATAAATATTGAGACAAAAAATTATTAAATCTAAAATAAACATAAAACCTTTAGTAATTCACAGTATTATTTTTAATTATTTTCTATAATCACAAAACTGATCCGGAACCAAAAGTAAAATAAATTAAAAAATGGTATTGGCACGACTATACATCAAAACCGTAACTGGAATCCAGAATTGTTTTCAATTTCCATTCTGTAAGGTATTTGGTTGAAATTAAGTGAAAACTTCAATTATTTTAAATGTATATTTTAAACAACTATTTTCTCTTGTTTCAGTAAATTGTTTGGTGTATTATTATTATTATTATTATTATTAGTGTCATAATTTATGATATTATCTGATATTTCTAATTTACTTGAATATTCAGTCCTATAGGATAAGAATATTATTATATGTTTGTACTTTCCTGTATATAGTATGTTGTCGTGTTCAGACTACCAATCTATGGTATCCAGATAACCTACAGGGACCTTAGTGTCGTCTTATAATCATTAATTGAAAACAAAGAAGTAATTTTAAAAAACTTTCTAATTTATTAAAAGTTGTAATACACAAAACAAATTTAACCCAATTTTTAAGGTCAAAATCCCCTCCGGTTCTCATTCACGTATGGCTCCTCTAGAGAATACGCAGATGGTTGTCAGCTTATTTTATTAGTTTTTGAGTCGTTGGAAACGCAATTGCGTTTTAACGATATTGATGGGTCAATCCTGTCGTCCGAACATCGTCGCCGACAACTAATACACCAACAAGATACGAAAATTGACGACTGTTTGCCAGAAGCAATACTCGTAACAAATTCCTACTAGCAATTTTAATTTATAAACCTTACATAAATCACTCTTCTATCAATTATATAACAAATTTAGTGGGGTCTACGTCATTTAAGTTTTGAATTCCAAATTTTGAGAGGATGCGAAACTGACTATGTGAAACAGTTAAGTAAAAAAAATCCATTTATAAAATTGAGACTCGAAATCCTTGACGAAAAAAGAAACATACGATTCATTCGTTATCCTAAACGAGATACTATTCTGCTCATGAGCTACCAAAAAACATAAAAAATTAACTCGCATACAAGCCCCACGTTCAACGAATCCTGAAAATCTGCAAAACCAACGACCAATTCATAGCCAATTAGATAATGTAGGATAGAATAGGGTTATCATGATAATAAATTTGATATTCTTAAGTGCACTACTACGAAGCAGAAGCTGATGCAATCTTCAATTTGCTGCTATCTATTTATAATCAAATGCTACATGTTAACTTTTGGAACTTTATTTACCACAGCCATTTCAATGACATTATTGCTTTACTATCAGATTTCTTTCCTATGATTTTTTAGGATACTGCTCGAGTCATTAACAAACTAAACTATGTAGCCAGAACAGAAGCGTTATCTATCATGCAAATTAATACATAGATTAGTTACTTAAATGCATACGGCAAATATTATCATCAACAAACGAAAAGCAATCCCAATAAAGAAAGAAGACAGGCAAATCCCAAGCAATGTGAAAGGTCCCATATGGACAATGCCTTGGATACCTAATTGCAAAATCATCAAAATCCCACCACAAACATTCCCTCTTCAAGAAAATTGATGAAGCTGTAAGCCAATTACATTGGAGCATATCTCCATGGATAAAAGAAGAAGGCTCAAGCAGAAAGGTTTTTCACTTAATATCCGCACAGATAAAATCCTGGGAATTGATTTTGTTAAACAGGTTCCCAAGAAGAACTGTGTGCGACTTTTAGAAGAAAGTGTTCAAGTCATCCTTGAAATAAAGAAAAAGGACAGATAGAATACAACAATTGAGAGTTTAAAATGAAGGAATTAGCATTGTCTTACCAAATGAAATATGGTAAAAATATAATGACAATGATTTGGGTTACAATCTGAAAGATATACTAACCTTGCCTTCTATAGCTTAATATGCACAAAACAGGAACACCATAACAAATAACAAACCAATTCTTAGAATTTGAATGAAACTGTAAGCCAATTACATTGGAGCATATCTCCATGGATAAAGGAGACTGCTCAAGCAGAAAGGATTTTTACTTGCTATCTGCACATATAAAATCCTGGGAATTGATTTTATAAAATTAGGTTCCCAAGAAGAACTGTGTGCAAACTTGAAATAGGGAAATAGGGCAAAACACAAACACTAAAACAGAGTTTGAATAGAGGGATTATTAGCATTGCATTATATTTCAAAAGGAAGCAATAAACTAACAATCAATTGTTAGACTCAGACAAACTAGAAGAGTAACATTGATTCTATGAAGCTAACATTAAAAAAAGCAGCTCATCAGGCATTATACTTTAACTAGTATTATAACTACAATATTACCTTAAAATATAATATGAAATCTCCACAAACTGAATAAACATACCAATTTTAGAAAACAAAATTGGCTTAATAAGAATATGATAACTATCAATTTTTTATAATATTAATTTGAATAAAAAGATTAAAAAAAAATGCTTCGGCAGTTTGGCAATTGCATTGCTTACAAGCCATTCTTCTATCATAGAAAGTGATTAACCGATGCAAAAATCCTTCACTGTTTCCTTTATTCGGACATTGTATTTTAAACTAGGATTTTTTAGGTCATATAGCTGAGTTTCGGAACAAGTGTGAGATCACAGTTTTCAATGAAACATAGTGGGGTAACAGTTGATAATGCATATCTCAGAAAAAATGTAAAATTACCTCATATATTGCTTGGATACATAAACACTCTAACCCTTGCTCCCTGCAAATGCATAAACAATCAACACTAATAAACCACCAAAAAAATGTCAAAAACAAAAACAAATTATGTGTCAAAAAGTTTACCATCGATCTTGGCGGCAGATTAGACTTGAACTTAGCTCTAACGACACCACTGTTACCATGAGGTCTGGTGACCTTACCCCAAATGCATCGATAGTGGCTTCCGTTCTTCTTTACCTTGGCCTTGTAAATGTAAGCCATGCGCTTCCCAGCGTACCACGCAACTTCTTCCTTGGAGTTTACATTCTCAATCTGGATGAGAGAAGTATTTGGGTACTGATTTGACTTGGACCTGAACAACACAATCAATTTCTTTAGTCCCACTACCTTAATCAACATCTATTGTCAACTATATAGAAATGGCACGGATCAAAATTATTATGACAAAATCATAAACCTAATTCTGTTACTGTTGTACGCGCCTTTGAAGCAAGTTAACACATGATACAAAATTGAAAAACAAAAATGAATCTAACGGTAATCGAATAGAAAAAGAAAAAAAGCATACCTCTTGTATCCAAGAATTGAGCCCCTAACATAAAGTCTTGCAAAGGAGGAAAACCACAATAGCATAAACAAACACTCATGAATGTGCAATACGCTAAAATTTATAAAAATGAAATTAATGATTAGAAGAGGCATAAACTACAGATCACAAACCTGACACGTTCACCTTGGCGTCCTTTAACCATCTTTGTAATGAAGATGCCTCCTCCTTCTTCTCCTCCCTTCTTCTAAGTGCGGCGGAAGCAGGTTCTGCAATATCAGTCTCTGGGTTCTTATGGAGACAGTGTAATGAAGCGGGCCAACTAGGGTTTTCTGCAAGGCCCTTTATGCAAACTGTCATTTTATTGGTTGGAGAGAAAAGCTAGAAAAAAAAACAAGGAAAGATTTTTACAAACCAAAGAATTTTTTTTTTTCAATTTGTTACAATATTTTTTAATAAAACTGTTACATATTAAAAAATTTTAAAAATTAATATTAAAATACTGTTAACAATTATTGAATGGTATGTATTAATAAAAAATATTAATTTTAGTTTCTACGAATTTAAAATATAGAATTGTATATTTTGTTTATTTTTTAATTTATATTATTTCGGTGTTATTTTGAAATGTATAAAAATACTTTTAATGTATAAATCATTCTTTGAATATATTATTAATTTGTTAAAAATTTTAAATTATTATGCGTGTAGTTAAATTTAATTAATTATAATATAATTATAATTATAATTCATTAATTATTATTAATTTTTTGAAAATTTAAAATTACTATGTATCTATATATCATCTATTATATAGATAATAGATGTAGATATAACTTTTTATTCAACTTTTTCTTTGAATAAATATTATCTCTTACATAAATAATAGATATAGAACACAGTTAAATTTTTTATTTAGTTTTTTCTTTGAATGAAATTATTATTGATTGTTGAAAATTTTAAAATTACCAAGTCGTAACTCAACACTTCAAAATCATGTCAAATTTATTCTTATTATTATTTTAATTGTGTTGTTTTCATTGTAAAAATAATATTTTTATTTAGATATTTATATTTTTCAAATTACGTTATTATTATTATTCATTTTTATATATTTTTATACATGTATAATTTTTTAATTTTCAATATAAAAAGCATGGCTACAGTACTAACAAGATTTATTTTATTTTATGTTGTTATTATCATTTTAACTTTTTATTTATATTTTTTTTATATTTATATAAATATAAATATATAGTATGAAAAAATGTTTATATTTATATATAACTAAATATATATACTATTTTGAATATTTAAAAAATAATAAAAGTCACAAAATAGAAGATAAAATAAATGGACTCATGTCAAGAAGAGACATTGTCATATGTCATGTTATTATGTAACCATGTGTCATGTTATAGTATGTTTAAAAATTTCCTTTTTCGGTTAGTTTTTTGAATTGCCTTTTGTGGTGATGTTTAAAAATTTTGCACTTTGTGCTACTTTCAAATGTATTATGTATAGATAGATTAGTAGTTATATGAATTTAATATTTCTTTTAAAAAACCAAAACACTAATTATACACTAATTTGTTTTAAGATTGATAAAGAAACACCAAAAATATAGAATATTTTGTAATTATTTAAATTAAATATTATAACTTAAGATATAATGTTTATAATGTTAGGTTGGAACATTTTAAAATTTGTTAAAGGTTAAGAATTGTACTGAGTAAATAAAAATGGAAATTTCGCAAAAAATACGTATAAAACATGTAAAAGTTTATAAAACTCGATATAGCAATAGTAATTAGGATACAAACTAAAAACATTTGAAACAAAGAGAAACTATCGCCGGGAGTTTCGGTGCAATGACATATAAACTAATCGTTTATCTATAGAAAAGCCTCGTCAAAGGAAAAAAGGAAGAAAACAAAGTCTATGACACAAGTCCAAGTTTCCACCAATGCATGTTTTTTCTCATAACCCTTTTGCATCCTTCACCTTAATCTCTGTGATAATCGGTTATTGTCTTTTTTCCAAGTAGTGAAGAACCATGTTGACAAGGAGGAACATGTTAGAAGGCACAGAAGAACGCTATGGATTGATGTCTTCTGGCATGAGAGGCATGTCCTCTACACGACGTAAAATACGACATTGGCAAAAAGTTTTAAAGCTTAAGCTTGGACGTCATATGTTTTTGGGGTTAATGGTTTTGGTTTTCATGTGTGTCATTGCAAAGTTTGTGTTGTTGAATGTGTTTTCTGAACAATTGGATTTTGACCCTTTTAATCATACAAATGTCGTAAAGCATCTACCCTCACCAAAAAAGTCACCGGTATACAACATTTTTTTCCATCTGAAATAGTCTACCATTATTACTATATATTAGATTGTGATGTTAGTTTTCCTTTGATATCTGTTAGTTAGACTCTCAAAATATGGAAGCATCCCAACAGTAATAACTACCACAAATGCATTGCTCGAGCCGCTAATGATAAACGTGAGCACAAACCTCAAGATTTTAGAAAACAAGTTATTAATATTTTTTCATCTTTCTAACTAGAAAACTTTCTATCGTGTAGGGAAGGGAAATGTGACAAATGGTTACCTTATGGTGCATGCAAATGGAGGGTTAAATCAAATGAGAACTGGTGTATGAAATTTGTCTTTTGTTGATTATTTCCAAATTATATATTGTTTACTTACATCTTATCATATACATATAAAAACATTTTCCACCCAATTGCAGATAAGTGACATGGTTGCTATTGCAAAAATCATGAAAGCCACTTTGGTTTTGCCTACATTAGATCATAATTCCTTCTGGACGGATACTAGGTGTGAAATCTAATTTACCTGAGTTTCATAACAAAAATATGTTCCTCTCTAATTTTGCAGTGCTCCAACTGTGTTGTAACAGTGAATTTAAGCAACTTTTTAACTGGAAGAACTTCATGGAAGTTTTGGAAGATGATATTCATATAGTGGATTCTCTACCACCAGAATTGGCGAAAATTAAGCCATTTATGAAGGCTCCAGTTTCTTGGTCTAAGGCAATAACACATAATCTCCCTAAATAGTTTCTAGTTCTTTTACATTTTGTCCATATATTAAGAAAATGACAAGTAAAAAAATGTTATAGATCACGAGGATTCTACACAACTTCTTCATATATCTCTAAATAAGTGAAACATTAGGACTTACTACAACTTCAATACATAATATTAACATTAAAGCCATCACTTTTTCAAATATTTATGAAGAAGTCGTGTTGAGTCCTTCGTGAACTTCTGACGACTTAATTTGCTCAGTTTTGTAATATCGTGACAAATTTGTTTCAAATATGTAATAGTTATTACGGTTTTCATATAAACCTTTTGTGTACTTTGAAACATGTAGGCCGGTTATTACGCAGGGGAGATGGTGCAATTGTTGAAGAAACACAAAGTGCTAAAATTCACGCATACTGATTCTCGGTTGGTGAACAATGGTTTAGCCAATCCAATCCAAAAAACACGTTGCAGAGCGATGTATGAAGGGCTAAAGTTCACAACTCCAATTGAAGAGCTTGGAATGAAGTTGGTAAACAGACTTAGAAACAATAGTACTCCTTACATTGCTCTTCACCTAAGGTAATTAATCCCTCAAACACATACTTGATTTAGGATACACATGTTTGATTAATTAAGCTTTGTCTCACAAGAAAGTGTCGATATTGCAGATATGAAAAGGACATGCTTGCTTTTACAGGTTGTAGCCACAACTTGACAAGAGAAGAAGCTATGGAACTTAAGAAGATGAGATATCAAGTGAGACATTGGAAGGTGAAGGAGATTGATAGCAAATCAAGGCGCTTACGGGGTAGTTGCCCCATGACTCCAAGAGAGGTTGCTGTGTTCCTTGAAGCACTTGGTTACCCTTTTGACACAAAAATTTATATAGCTGCAGGTGTCATTTATGGAAAAGAGGAAACGAAACCCATCCAAAGGAAATATCGCCACTTGCTCTCACACTCCACTTTGGCCACAGAAGAAGAGCTTCGACCTTTTAAGGGTCATCATAATCAACTTGCTGCTCTTGATTACATCATAGCAGTAGAAAGTGATGTTTTTGTTTATAGTTATGATGGACACATGGCCAAAGCAGTTCGTGGTCATCGAGCATTTCAAGGATTTCGGAAAACTATTAGTCCGGACAAGTACTATTTATGTTTGTCTTCAAATTTATCATCATTTTTATTTTCCTTCTTATTTCAAACTTTGACTCTCTTAGGTTTTCATAATTAAAATATGCATGGACACAATTCTTCTCGTTCAATGATATTAACTTATTTTTGAAATGACAAATTTTGTGAACTGTATTTAATGTGATTTGTGATTTGTTAAAGTGAACATAGTATTTTTAATTGATAAGCACTCATGCACTTTTTAAATATAAAAAATTAATTGAATCATAATCAAAGATAGAAACGAAAATTAATAAATAAAATAAAATAGTTAACGTTGAAATTTAGTATATCATTGTTGTGAATATAATTTGGTTCTTTCTGCTTGTAGACAAAGATTTGTAAGATTGATTGATCAACTGGACAATGGTTTGATTTCTTGGGATGAATTTTCATCGAGGGTGAAAAGTATACATGCGAATAAAATTGGAGGCCCACATCGTAGAAAAGTTCATCGACACCCCAAATGGGAAGAAAGCTTTTTTGCAAACCCTTATCCGGGTTGCATCTGTGAGCACGCATGAGACAATGGCAATGTAAATATTCAAAACAATCTAGTTATTGGAGTAATCAAAGCCAAATGTTCAACTATTGTAAATTGTGTATTAACTTAGGTGGAATAGACTAATGAATAGTTTTAGAGTAGCTCCAGTTTACTCATGTCAATTAATATTTTCTTATTATTTATTAAAAAATATTTTGTATAATATATTTTAAAATAAATAAAAAGTTTAAGTACTTATTTAAATCTCACAAAATCAAACATTATTTTATACACTAACAAATATAATAAGTCCTCGTAATCAAATCCTAATAAAAAATACAACAATCGAGACATGCAAAAAAGGTAAGTATATTTATAAGTACAAATTTTATTAATTACTATGCTTAGATTTCTAGTTGTGGAATCTATTTTTTCTTAATTTTCTTAAATATAAAAATTATAAGTCTAAATCATCTTTTCAAAATTATATATTATATAATAAAATATATTTTAGATGTATTGACATTTATTAATAGATAGAATATTACTTATCATTTATATATATATATATATATTATTTATTTATAATCATTAATTTAAAGTATTTTTTTTCAAAAAATAAAATCTACATCATTTAAGGATTTACAAATTATTTTATGTTTATATATATCATTTGTCCTACTTTAACACACCTTAGTGTTGCATATCCTACTTGTATCATCTTTTATTCTTGTGCAACATATTATCTCAACAAAATATATCATAATCAAATAAGTAAAAAAATGATTTATAAAATATCATATATTCAGATATTGTCACCAATATTTATTCAAAGCTATCATTCACTCGAAATAAAATCAAATTTCCATAATTAATAATTTATAAGGCTCAATTCTATATAATTAACAATTTATAAGGCTCAATTTTATTAGCAACCCAATTAGCTATTCATCTAACTCAATTGGATAACATAAATATTTAATTATACTTCTAGAAGATTGGTATATTAAATAGGGTAAGAAATATTTGTATTTGTCATTCTATCTTATTCACACAAAGTCACATATATCAAAAATTAAGTTATCCACTCATATGATATGGTAAATTTATATAACATATGCAAGATACAATCCTTTTAATATCTCTCTTCCATAAGAACATTCATCGACTCTCACCTCTACGTGAGTTTAATGTTAATAAAGTCACGGTAATCTTGTACACAAAATCATTGTTCAATACACATCTATAACCTTAAAATACATTATTTCCCCTATTAAACAATATATTACAATAAATTATGGCTCATGCTATGAGTTTTACCCTGCCACTCACCATGTAAAAAAAGTAGATTATGCCTAACACCTTTACTCTTCTCAATCATACACACACCCATTTAAATTCAAAGTTTAGAACATATAATTTCATACTTAAAATCTATCATTGCTAAGCTACCACAGTCTCTCACCTAACAAACCACCTTTAGAAGACTCCTCAAGACCAACCACTTTTTTCACTTTTTGAATTTTCATAAAATGATTTTTGTCTAACGAACTAGACCTCTAAGAACTTTTCTCAAAAGCTCGCTCGACGAGTAAGACCACTAACTCTTTGAAATCTCAAAATGATTTTTTTGCCCAATCATTAGCTATATCACCTAATAAGTCTACACAACTTTCAAAACTCTACAAATATATCAAATCATCGCTTTGAGCTGTGTAAGCAATTTTATTCCTTTCCCAATTCAAAAATACCATCATTTAATATATATATATATATATATATATATATATATATATATATATATATATATATATATATATATATATATATATATATATATAAATATAAAGAGATTCTCTCTTTTGTATCCATGTTTTATAATTTCAATTTAGCCTTTACAATATAATTATTTGTTAAAGTTTTAAAAATTAACAGTCACTTTTACATGTTTTTCTATAAAATTATATATATTCTCTCATTTGTTTTCTTGATTAATCAATCGTTATTTTCTCATCTTCCCTCCATTCATTTCACTTTATTTTTAATAAATATAAATTTATTTTGTATATTAACTTAATAACATTACAATATCGTCACTTACTAATATAATATCATACATATTTAAAAAATACGTACACATAAACACAATAATGTATGTGTTTTCGCTAGTATTACATCAAACAAATTAATCAAAATGGTATATCTAACTTAATTCATGTGTCCACACAATCATACAACCCTCAAAATTCCAATTCAACCTCACTACTCAATATTCAACAACCCAATTATACCAGTTAATTTATTGAAACAGAACAAAATAGAAATCATGCTTACTCTATCATTTAAACATTGGATTAAAAACGCTATTATAAATTAACAAGCCTTCCCTATCTAGAATCGTGCTACTTTGACGATTATTGTTCCAAGGACCTTATTCAGTTGAAAATTCTGTTTAACATTACTCTCTACATAAAAAACTTTTAAGATGATCTATGACCTTTAAATAAAATAGTAATGGAATCGTAAATGTAGAAAGAAAGTAAAGAAACAATAGTGAGTAATTTTAACATAAATGGTAATTTTAATAAAATGAAATTTGATTAAATAATTTTTCTATTTACAATTCAAAATGTTATAACAAAAAAAAATTGAGTATAAATTCACTTACAGGTTAAATTAAATTTTAAAAGTTAATATGAAAGTATTACATATAAATGTAAAAATTAATTTTAGTTGTAATTATTAAATAAAAAATATTATATTAAATAATAAATATATTACTTTTTATATAATTAGCTTACATATGACTTATATTATATTTAATATTATATAAAAACATTTATATTTACGTAAGAATAATATATATTAAAAGAATACATAGGAAAAATACAAGTATAATTATAGATTTTTATTGCAATACTTCTTTATAGAAAGAAAAAAATCGAGGAAAAGGATGGGAAAAAGAAAGAAAAAGAGGTAAAAAGATAAATGGAATTTATCCAACTTAAGAAAAATCTGATACACAGTAGATGGAGTTCAGCAAGGTTGGGTTCTTCTCTATAGTGGTGTGCATTTATTGTTTTCTCTGATTTCACCGTTCACCTCCACCTCGCCGCCGCCATTAACACTTTCCTTCGTGCTCCTCTCTCAGGTTACCTTCTCTAGTCCTCCATTTTTGTTTTCATTTTCTTATATTTCTTATTCTGCTGTTCTTCAGTTTTGTGCCCCTGTTCAATCGAAGTTTTAGGCGGTCCTTTAGTTCGTTGTATTTTGAAAATCAAATTTTTAGGTCATATGTACTTTGCGGTGTTGGATTTGTTGGCGGATCTAGGGTTTCGCACTCGTTAAAATTAGTTTGTATGTCTGTTGTCTGATCCGAGTTCCTCTGTCACCGTGAACTCTGATCTGTTTTAAAATCACTTGGTCCTGCCGATTGTCCAATGTTTTTGAAGTGAGTACTGTGGTCTACTATTATTGACATCCAAATAAAAAGAAGGTTAGAATAGAGCCGGAAAAGACACTACCATTGAAGTGTTCGTATTCTATACTTCCAATTGAACTCTCGATTGAGAATGAGAATTACTATAAAATTTAGAATTTTCTAGCCTTCAGCTAAGGTAAAATTGTCAACCTTGTACTATTGCTGTATTCTCCCCATATTTTCAACTAGAGTATTATTTACCAAATCAGATTCACGGATACCATGCTGCATTTTGATTTAATGGTTACGATTACTTTTCCTTGAGCCCTTATTTTGACTTCTATGGTTAGCCGAGTACGAGGCAATCTTAAGATTTCGATTTGGTCATATAACACGCTTACATATTGCTGCTAGCTGTTTCATGCTTAGGGTTAATTGTTCCTTTTTCTCCAAAAATTATCAGTTGCATTAGTGACCATTGACCTTTTTGAGGTATGCAGGGAACTGCTGGTTTTGTAGTAGCCGATGCATAATTTCATACTATGTTTCTGGCTGTTATCTGCCTCAGTCAGTACTTTTGAATGAATTTGATCCTCATTCTTACTTGCCAGTGCATAGTTTTTCTGTGATTTGTAAAGCGTTAAGTAGTCTTTATATGATCATAACTTCCACTTTTCTGTGATTCATTAGTCATGTTTTTGTATTCAGAAAAAAAGCTAGCAATTCCCTACGCTTATTTATTATGAGTTCAATTTTGATGGATGTTATTGTAAAATTTTTACATTATCAACCTACTAAAAATCACCCTAATTATGATTTTTAAAAGTAAGGTTCTAACATTTCTCCTTAATTTAAAGAATATTAGGGATGCAGTATTTGATTAGATGAATTAAAATTAGCCTCCCTTATAGAATTTTTCTAGATTGAGACAGTTCATTTGGAGGGGATTGAGGGTTGTACAACACCAATCTTTTTTATTTGTCGTAGTCATTTGTTATTCTCCACTTCTGTTTATTGGTGAACAACAAAGAAAGACTAGTGCAAATGACTTGGAATTTTTTGTAAGCTGTATTGGTTTTCTTTACTTTGCAGGTAAATGGGTCTGTGGACATTACTTGAGGGGTTCCTTCTTCTTGCAAATGCACTAGCAATTCTGAATGAGGACCGATTTCTTGCACCTAGAGGATGGGGCTTATCAGACTTTTCGGCCGGCCAGACAAAGTCTTTCAAAGGCCAGGTTTTAGGTCTCATTTATGCAACACAGTACCTAAGATTTCCTCTTATACTTCTGAACTCTATCTGCATTATCGTGAAGTTAGTTTCTGGATGACGCCAGCAAGGTGAGATGTCAATACAGATATGTCTGGTTTAAACGTGCATCTAATGTATCATCGTTTTTATTGCTATTAAATACTGTTTAAATTTAATCACAACAAATATCTGTTGTTTGTGTGAGTGCCTTGGACTTTCTTAAATTTCGTGTTCTATATATAAACAAATTATATAAAAGTGAATTATATGTCGACATTACAGACAAGATGTTTTTTTCTAAACGTGACGGATGAAGCATTTTGACGGATATTGCAGTACAACGCATGCATACAGTATATATGTAGTGAATTTAGTTATAGATTGTGAGCTTAGTTTACATTTTCAGTTTACTAATTTTGAGCTTAGTTTAATGTGGCCTTTTTAACTTAAGGAATTTACATCAGACCAAACCAAAACGGATAGTTTTAAACTTACCCTGGTTAATTTTGAAGTCAATAATTTTAAATGCATGTTTGATTCAATTTATACTGGACAAGTGATTTCTTATTTTGTTAGTTTCGGAAGAGTTTTTATAAAACAAATAACCTTTTGTATTTTAAAAAAATAGTTTGTACTAAACATGCAGAGTAAGTGTGGTGAGCAAACCTTTTCCTTAACATCTAGCTAAGAATTCTTGCCTCTTATGTCCTTTCTCTTAAGTGCTCATTGAACAATATGCCCTGGTTGTAATGACATTTAACACGTTTTCTGTTTCTTTATGATGGCAGGTTCAAGAGTTATCATCAGATTATTTCAAAATGTTCTTAGGTAGGAAAATTGGACAATGATTATCTACCCAAAAAAGGTCAAATTCTATTGTAGAAATATACATTAAAAGTGTTCTTTTTAGGATATTTGTTGTCGTAAAATCAAGTTTGCAATAGTGACATACGAATCAGAAAATGAGTTCATTGTGCGGGTGTTGTATTCAATTTTTAAGAATTGGTTACCCTCTGCAAGTTTTCCTTGTATAAATTCAGATTGATTTTAACTGCTTCTTGTTTGATATGTGTCCGAATTTACACTGTCCAAATTAATTTTGCCAAAATATATTATTCTAAATATGTTTGTTAATTCTTTAATCAGAAGTCTGTTTGCTACCACAAGCTAATTAAGTGGAAGTTCAACTTATATTTAGCAAAAGGAAAATTTTAGGTTGCTGGTAAACTTAACAAATTTGATTGAGAAATAAATATATGTAATACTTAATTTACAAGTTATTTAGATATTAATTTTTTTGCAAGTGATTAAAAATATTTAAATAGTATAAACTCCACGTTGTCGAAGAAGGTTTTGTTGAAAAGAAAGCTACGATTTAGGGATTTCCATATCTTCAAAGAAATTGAATCAGTTTAAACCTCAGTTTGGTAAGTAGTTGTGGTTCACATTGGAAGAAAAAAGTCAATAAAATTATCTAATATATTTAACTAGTACTGCTATTTTGTTAGACTATTTACAAGTCAATTTGTTTAAATTTAAAATAAGTAATTTTGAAATGAATACCTTTTTAAAGTAGTTAGTTAAGAAATAAATAGGATTTGCTTATTAAAGACAGATTATAATTTTTAAAAGGAATAGACTAGATAAATACGTAAAAACTAACATACTTTGTTATAGGTAAGTACTAACAAACAAATCGTACATAATATATAGTGATGACAACATAGGAATAAGGGATTATCATGTTGGGTGGAAGCAAGAAAAAAATATTTTTTAGACATTGAATTTGATTTTGAGAATGCTAAAATTTTTTTTCTTACATGACAAAAGAACCCTTTGCATATATCATTGAGACATGATGGCAAGTAGTTATTTTGAACGAAAGCATATTTGAAGCACAACCCACCCACACTATGACCAGAATCAGTGAAACAATATAATGCATCTAATCATATATCTGCAAAAGGATGGTACGTTTTGGAGTCTAAAGCAATAAGCCTAAGTGCTGCAACAGTTGCCGCAGCAGACATGATCGCAAAGAAACAAATATTGATCCAATGCCAGAGCTTCTGGATGGACGTTAGTTTGTTTTTCTGTGCCACCAGGTACATATGATTTGCAAGGATAAACGTAAGGGGAAAGGTGCTGATTGCTCCGGTCAGGCTCATGAAATCTCCAAGAAATGGCAACACAGCTGATACAAACGTATTTATAGCCAGGTACCCACCTCTCACCATGATTCGAAATGACAAGTTCTTAAAAGCCAGAGCACTCCCTTTGATCCCATGTTTCGTATCCAAATACTCGTACATTGGACTAGCAAATATCTACCAAAAACACAAGAGGGGTTATTATTATATTAGGCCAGTGAAACCATTTAAATACAATATTTAGTTGCACATGAAACGCAGTTTAGAAAGTTACTATTACATGCAATGCAATGACTGATTGAAGAAAAGCTGCAATATTGGCCATGGCCTTAGCCCAGACCGGACCATTTACACCAGCCATCAAATAGGTTGGTGTTGAAGATCCGTAAGCCCAGTATCCTCCAAATGTTACCATATATAACGGCAAAACTCCAACGGTAAACTGAAAGTACAAAGCTTTCATCATGTTCTTCACAACTGGCTGCTTGATGGTTGCCTGTGAGGGTTACATTACAACCAAATAAAGGGTTATATATTATTAATCCACACAAAAACTCAACAGGTATAACTTATAAGCTTGCATGTTACCTGTATCTCAGGAAGCATTCCTGTATTATATGCGAACACAAGATTCGCAGATGCTCCAATTGTTGTGAATATTTTACTTGTCGGTGTCCCCGCAATACTATAATCACGAGGTGGTGATTTTATACCTATTGATGCAAAGGGGGGGTTTTAGTTCATCAAACGTAAAAAGAGAATGAAAAGATATTAGAATGAGAGATTAGTACCATCTTTAATCGACAGAACAAATGCTATAACAATGTACACCAGGCTCAAGACTGTTGAAAATCCCAGCCAAGTTCCAAGAGCCGATAAATGGGGAATACAAATGGCAAACATCGCACAGACCAATCCAGCTATGGCGATAAAATAAGGAAGCTTCATCCCATCGTCATTCCTAAATAGAACATAAGCAGCCTGCACATCAGTGAACAAACAAAGATTCAGAAATATTCTAAACAGTACTATTTCAATCACCTAAAAATACTTCAATTTATTATTTCTTTCTGAGAATCAATTCCTCAACTCAGAATTAAACACGTAAAACTGACCCAAAATCAAACAAAGCAGTGTTTTGTGTCTCAACACGGTTAAAGAAACACAAATTTTGCTCCCATTTACCTTCAAAGCGGAACCAGCCAAAATGATGTAGCCAACATTTATCATGAAAAGATTGACATACTGCAGAGTCCATGTGAGAGAATAAGCTTTTCTCCCTGCAAAAAGAAAAGGAGTGAAAGATGATAACAAAAAGCAGGTCGATTGTGTTGATTTATTCAGAAGCAGATATATAGAAAATACCATATATAAATCCAGCAAGATCTCTGTATCGAATATGCCTTGTTCCTCCATATTCATGAAGCCTAGCAATAAGAGAGTTGGCGTAGAGCGAAATCGCAGTGGCGAGAATCAAACCAATCACACCCCACACCCAACCCAAGGGCACCATGATGGTCCCAGAATACCCAAGCACATACGCGCTGTTGATGCCCGTCGTCAGCACAAACCCCACCTGAAACCATGAATCTGCAAAATATTCCCCAATTCATTCATTCTTGTAAATTCCCAATTCAGTAGCAGCGTGTATAGACCGTAGCAAAGAAAGAAGAAACGCACCGGTGCTAATTTGATGCGCGGTGTCGGGGATTTCAACACCCGCAATGTTTTCCTCATCGGAAATCAGCGTGACGCCAAGCTGCTCCGCCGCCGCCGCCGCAGAAACGTTCTTCACCGCCAGCGTGAATCTCTTTTCAATTTATGATAATTAAATGAATCAGAATCTAAAGCTTGGTTATAGTTGCAGTTATAGTAGTTATAACAACTGTAACTAGCGCTGAATTTATATGAAACAAGACAGCTGAAGATTGCGGTGCTGAGCACAGGTAAGGGACCAACAGTTTCCTATGATGTCAAGTGTGTGTGTGTGTTTATGGTTGCGCTGCCACTGGCTCTGATGCTACGGTTGTTGTTCACTAAGGAGAGTTTGGTGGGTCCCGCATTTGTAGTTTCGCCTCGATCGTAGCTTTGAAATTTTAAACAATCACTTTTTCCTCCTGCATCTACGTACACTCTCGTTTTTTTTTTATTTGCTTATATCATACAATAAATATATTTGTATTGTATTGTATCCTTAAACAAGTATTTTTCTTGCAAAATCTAGGTGGGAAAATCTGCAAAATACATTTCCAATTTAATTTTTCCGACAACTTTATTACTGTGTAATAATCTTCAAATTTTCATTTTCTGCATTTAATTTTTTTTTCGGTGGTTTAATTATATTATTTTTAAATGGTCTATCATTTAAAACCAGTCAATTAAATATTAAATCTTTAGTTACGTCACCCGAAAACCCGCACAACGAAGAGTGGTTCAAAGGAGACGAAAAAGAAAGAACAGAAGGCATGGGATGGGATGGGAAAGGCATTTTGAAATAAAATAAATAAAAATAAAAATCCCATTTTTTATAAGATATTATAAATTTTAAGAAAATTCCACTAATCTTTTAGCCATTTAAAATGATTTGATATTATAAGATTGGTGAGCATGGTGAGAATTGCTCAATAATTGTAGGTAGTTGAGTGAAGAAAATGATAACTGGTTATGTGATACTGTATCAGGTTTTGTGACATGTTTGGTTAGGGCATGGCTTATCCATTGTGCTTTTGCTGTGGGACTTTTACAAAGCTTTGTTGTTTTACTTCAATTCTTGCTGTCTCTGCTATGTCTGCCTTAGACAGAGACTAATGTTGTATGTTTCAAAAAATGTTTTAATAAATACTTTAAATAAACTTTTTTTTATAAGTCTTTACATACTTAAAAATTGTGTTTCTAATAAATGAACTTGGACTTGTGAATAAAATTATTTTATAAGAAAAGAAACATAGTAATTAATCTCAATGTAGCTATTAGAAGATATTATTATTTAAAAGCAGTAACGGTGGCTACATCAGAAGATGCATGGCTATGTTTGATTGGATTAGAAGAAACTAAACCCAAAATATCACACTTTTTTTCAATTGAAAAATGAAAAAATGTGAAGCACAAAGTATTTGGTAAAATGGGATATTATTTAACGAAAGAAATGTGAGGGAATGGACAAACATCCCTCTCCTTTTTATTCTTAACGATTAGCATTTTTGTTTTCTCTTATAAAATAATAGCAGATTTTTCACTAAAGAACAAGCATTGGTGAAAAAGAATATCTGAGGATGCATACTTTAAATTTTTTAAGTGGCTAATGTGATTAAGGTGTGGACCTCTAATCATACTGGCTACCCTTTGTATTTTGATTTAGCTTTTATGGTATTGTCTTTTCCTGTTGTTAACTAATAGTGAGCCATCAATTAATTAAGATAAGAGGCAAACCAAAATTATTAATTAGGGAAATTTTATTATAACCAGGCCTGTTTAAATATTCAGGCGTTATTTACATTTCAATATGTTTGTATGAATAATATAATGACTAATGAATTTGGTAAAGGAACTGACATGATATATATTGTTCCTTGCTATCATATCTTGACCTGTTTTGTCTAATATATAACTAGAGTAAAATATTAAAACTAATTTATATTATATATATTTAAAATATTAAAACTAATTTAGTATACTAAAATAAAAAACTTAATTAAACATGTTTACGCACACAAAGATTTTCAGGTGATTATATTGAAACAAGTATAACTTTTATACACAAATGGTATAATTCAAATGTTTAATTACAAAAATGTACAACTTTAAAAAAAAGTATCGATATAGGAAAGTCGTATTTGTAAGATAGAACTTTATGAAAAAGAAGTCAAATGAATAGATGTCTACTTTTGTTAACAATGACGATTTTAACACATTATTATTTGATTTTGTTTAATCCAAGAATTATTTATTTTTTTATTATTCAAAATTGAAGTTGTACAGGCAATGAACGACTTCGCACATATGTAAGATGAAAGTTATCAAAGGTGTGGATGAATTCAGATTGGAAAGAAGTCATGATTAAGGTAGACAACTTCAGGAGCAACGAGTATGAATGAAAGTCGTGTGGGCAATGCATGACTTCTTCTAATTGGATGAAGTCATGGACAACAATGACGACTACAACACATTATCATCTGATTATTGCTTAATTTGGGGACTAACTATTTTGTTATTATTCAAGAGTGAAATCGTGCGGGCAATGCACGACTTCTGCACAGATATGGGATGAAAGTCGCCATAGGTGTGGATGACTTAGTTCGAAAAGAAGCCATGATTAAGATAGATGACTTCAGGTGCAGTGACTATGAATGAAAGTCATGTGGACAATGCACAACTTCTGCTAATTGAGTGAAGTCGTGGACAACAGTAACAATTTCATTGTATTATCATTAGATTATAGTTTAATTTGGGGACTAATTATTTTTTTATTATTCAAAAGTGAAGTCATGCGACATGTACGATTTCACTTTTGAATAATAATAAAATAATTAGTCCCAGAATAAAGAATAATTGGATAATAATATGCTGAAGTCATCAATTGTTCATATGATTTTTGCTATAAGACTTCCTTATATCAATAACATTTTTTTAAGTTGCTCAATTTCATAATTAAACACACAAATAACACCATTTATATAATAAAGCCCATAAAAGTATAAAAGTATCATTAGCGCATTCTAAGATACCTAATCCATTTAAGTACCTTATTATTAGAAATAAATTTTACCATGATTAAATTTTACTAATTTTCAAATTAATACCTTAAATACTAATTTCATTTCATCAATCAACAAATTTATCTTTTTCACATTAAATTATTTTTATCATATGTTCATTGATCCTTAAAATAAACATTTTCCATTAATAATATAGGGATAAAACTACTAAGAAGACATACCAACTATTTATTCATTTAGTTTATATGTCAATAATTTATTACTTATATTTCTAAAAATCACTTCGTCAAATATTAAAGCATTATGAATTTTATAATTAAAATTGTAAGACTTATGAGAGAAGAAGAAAAATAGAACGGTAATATTCTGAGGTGATTGTATATTCAAGAGAAAAGAGGAGAACCCTATATAAAGGGTTGTAAGTTTTATACAACTAATAACAGAAAACTAAACTAACTATAACAGAACTAACAAAAGCTACTTAACATCCCCCAGAAACTCATGGTGGATAGACAATAACCATTGTGAGTTTCTGACGAAAGTCATGAAAAGCAGATCCAGAAATGGGTTTAGTAAAAGCGTCTGCAATTTGGAACCGCGCTGGGATATGACGAACAAAGAC
>Ga0214545_1000055_pt1 | contig 111606 bp, 49 predicted proteins | sample CNSS4metaG_FD_160064 | JGI IMG/M metagenome (GOLD analysis project Ga0214545, IMG submission 160064) | Root nodule microbial communities from cowpea collected in UCLA plant growth center, Los Angeles, California, USA - CNSS4 | ecosystem: Host-associated > Plants > Roots > Nodule | place: USA... | reverse complement strand
CTGGAAACTAAGGATTCTAACTTCCCGTACCTGGAAAAACTTAGCGAAGACCTCTACTACGTGACCACGAGCACGGCAGCTCCAAGGATGCACTACAGGACTGCGGTGAGAGTGGAACAGAACCAGACAGGTGGGTTAGCCAGGGCTCTTACAACAGATCACGAAAAGTTACAAAAGAGAACTAGCACGAACTCGAAAGTCACTTACATGGAGTAACGGAACTTCCTGGCTCACGTAACAGTGGGGGCGGAACCCTAGCAGAGGGGGTTGACGGCCGCGACTCAAAGTTCTGTGAAAGAGTGAAGAATGTGACCTAGGTCAGCTGAAAAGGGACTTTATTTACTGGGCCAGCCCTTTAGGCTCAAAACTGTAGGGCAGCCCACTAACTTTAGGGCAGAAAAGAAATGGGGCCTTACAATTATAATATATTTTTTAATATCTATAATATATTAAAAAAATTTAAAATATATATAATATAAAAAAAAATTCAAAACTTTTGGGAGCCCTGGCCTGTGCTCCGCCACTGATTAGTTGATCTGGTAGATTGAAATTAAATGAGTAATCTATTATTAACATAACCAAAAATCTGATGAAGTCGATATTACTCACATTAAAATAAAACAATGACATCACAACGATCAAGCAATTGTACAATGTCAAAGTTAAATGTAAAATGTAAGCAGGTATTGTAGCAAATAGATCCAAATAAATTATGTATTCAGGTGATGGAGGCGCAGAGATGATAAGCGGAAAGTATTTTCTTATTTTTATTTTTAATAATTTTTAACTTAAGGATATTTCAATCATTTACCTTGGCCCATGGGGTGCGGGAAGAAATTATGAGGGTGCCTGAAGAAAGAGCCCAGATTCTTGTTTTAAGACTAGCTGCTACCAAGGGTAAAGGGACTGCGTTCTCATTACAGGTCTAATCCCTTTTATTAATTGTGATTTTTACTAACAATTTAATCTCTTATTATTTTTAAGAAAATCTATAATTCTTATTCAATCCATAATTTTACGTAATTTTTTTTATATTTTAATTAAATAACTTTTTATGGTAACTTAAGATGAATATCTTAAATTTAGGGTTTAGTTGGACTAAAAAGATGCCATGCAAAATCGAGGATGTGACAAACTTTGCAATTTTTTTCAATCTATAAATTATAATCACGAAAGAAAAAACACAGATTGAGAATATAAGAGAGCAAAAATTGATGGTTTTTTTTTCAAAGATAATTGGGAATCCAATTAACAAGACACCACTTTTAATTAAAAATATTAGATAATAAACTTATGATATATTTTTTTTATATTCTATTCAAATTTTTCGTTTATGTGGGATTTATATCCACATAATTTTAAAAAAAATTACAATTTAACTAAAAAGAAGAGGAAAAAATACCATTGTTCTTTAACTAAAAAATCGTAAATTTTCTAAATATTATTAGTAAAAATGGTTACAAGATTATTCAAAGTAATTAATGCTTAACATTTTTCCAGATGTTTTAATATTTACTAAACGCCCATGTCAATTTATTTATAAGAAAAAATAATTGCCTTATTTTCAGCCGGAAGTAAACAATGTATTTACAGCCTCGATCAGTAAACTACTATCATCTCTCGATGCAAGTTCCGGTAAACGATGATGATATTGTATTAATATATAAAATAAATTTATATATTAAAAATAAAATAAAAATGAGAAATTAATGTTTGATGAGTAAAAAAAACAGTTTTATAAAAATATATAAAAATAAACATTAATTTTAAAAGTTTAACAAATATTTATATCGTAAAAAATAAAATTATAATTATAAATGTGGACACAAAGGAAACCATCTTTATATATAGTTCTAGATGACTTTATATTTTTCTCTAATTTTGTTCCAAAATATTTATATAATAATAATAAAATGATAGGAAAAAAAAAGAAGAAAACAAATCTTAGATATTTGTTAACAAACAAATCTAAGATAATAACTCAGAAAAAGAAAAGTTTGACCATGTAATTATTTAATTTTATTTAACCTAAACCAGAATTGACTCCTTTGAAAGATATTTGTGGGTTTTCATAAAATATAATGAAAATTATGTGGTGGTGGTTTTTTTAAAGTATAAAATGATTCCTGGTGTTGAAACATGTGTTGTATTTTTGACTAGTTCATGAAGAAGTGCAGTTATTCCAGTGTTTAGGCTGCAAAATGGCCGCGAAAGATGGGGAATATGTAATGGTTTTTAGGTCAATTCACTTTCTGGCACATGATACATAGTTATGTTGATTGTTCCCTTATGAAGTTTGGGTCACCCTTGTGATTTCAGTTCCATGATTCATGGTGAGAGATCTCAGAAACTGGAGCTGAAATACAAACTAATAAGACACTTTCCTGAATCATGATCCAACTCACAGTACAATTTACTGACACTTGGAGCTGGTCGTGTCAATTTCGATCACACATCTGACTCAACGAGTAGTCAGAACTCAATTATGAATCTAGACAAATATCTCACAAGAACCTCCTCTACCATGTTTCACCATTGTAATTTTCTCTCTCAAATTTCAACTCATGGGTGGAAACTTTCTCATAATCAACACTTTTCTGAGGATTACATAAATTAACATGGACAACGCAACGCAATCAAACACATGATTTTGCTTTTGATAATATTTGCATGACATGATTTCATCGTTCCATCGAATATACAAAGTGATAATTGTTACCATTAACACTAATGATCAAGTGAACATGCATGAAGCATATTGTTGGAGAGTCACATTGTTAACTGCATAGCCTCCCTAAAATTTGAAAGTTGAATGAAGAGAAAGAAAGATTTTGATGAGTGAGTTAGTGATTATGCAGAGAGAAAAAGAGAGGAAAAATGTTCTAAATAGGAAAGGATATGTATGGAGGAAGGTTCTTTTACCCCAAGAACAAGAGGCCCACACATGTACGATGAAGGTACGATAATGTCATCTGTCAAACTCAGATTGCAGTAGTACACCTCATTGCCACTCGTATTCCCCACAAGTACTTAATAGCCACAAATGGGTCGATGTGATTTCTTCTGCCATCAACACGATTACCTAAAAATTCTTCATCATATAATTCACACTACTTACCTGCACTTTCTTACCTTGGACTCCACTTTTCCTCTCCTTCACCACTCACAACTCCCAACAACATACTCGCTTAATTAACTTCAAACCTTTTTCTTTTACAAACTTCAGAGTTCATGCTAATACCAAACTTCAGAGTCCATGATGCAGCATGAGCAGGACAATGATGTTTTCCAGTTGAAGTAAGATACAGAAGTGCATTGCATTGCTGACATTCGAATGCATTGAGTTTAGATGTACCAACAACTACACCAATCGGGCTTCTTTCACTCATTCTTCTAAAACCTGAAGTTAATATACACCTACACATAACTAGCTTCAGATGGAGTGCATGTACTTGGTTTATACAACTAATTTTTATAACAAAATTCCACTTAACTTGCCATCACAGATAATAGTGGAGCTTTAATTAAGAACGAAGTAGTTCTTGACACAAATACTCACTCAAAGAATTGAAGTTATTCGTATTACAATCTCATGAAGAATGAATTTAATTAACAGAGGTATTTTAAAAGGATTATTTCATTTCATAACCTCACAGAAATACTCAGAGTTTATTTTAAATTTTAGTAAATGATTGTAATTAAGTAAATTATAATTAGAAAACATATAATTTTAATAAATCTTATTTTATTTTTATTGTTATTCCTTTCCTTTTTATATTCTTGTAAACCCTAAGTCTCATCTAACTCCCACTTTATACCTCACTCCTATTGTACTTGACTTTACCCCAATTATTTATTCATTCTGCAATCTAAAAAATTTAGGGAACTTCATTCTTACGGTGTCTTTTATCTACGTCACACAGATCTTGGCTCAAGTTTTGGAAAAGGATGTTGTACCAACCTAGTCAAGTTCAGATCGTCGTGAAGAAGATGAAGGAAGTTAGAGATGTTGTCCTGGTTATTTTGCTTCGATCAAACCACTTTTGATTATTCTCCATTTCCATGACTTAAATACACATAACTTAACAAGGATTTTAAAATCTCAATTAAATACTAGATATATAAAATCGCAGTCAAAATTAGTATTTTCTATTATTAACTCTTACATCGACTAAATATAAAATTTACAATAGGTAAATGAGAATAATCTTATTTATTTTATATAATATAGATTTATAAAATTAAATTAGATTTAGTGAAAAAATTGAAAAAGAATAAACTAAATATTAATAAAACACAAAAAATGAAGTGATGAGGAGATTTGAGAATAAATATGACATTTTAAACTTTCATAAAATATTTTTTTTTTCAATTTCCACTCTTTTTTTAATGTACTCAACTTCATTTTTTACCCTCTTTCTCTTCATTTCCTTCTCTTCCCTAACTCTCAAATTTTACTCTCTATATAATCTATTTTTTCTTTTACTACATGTACCTATAATGCTAAACACTTTCTCAAGTTTATGCAAATATTACTTAAAAATAGTTTTGGTATTCATCTTTGTATTTCAATCTTTCTAATATTGTTTTCCTTAACTTCTAAAATATTTTTTTCATTTTAAATTACTCTCATTAAAAGAACCAATAAAGAATAAAAGTAAAAAAATACTTATTATGTATAAATTAAAAAGATAAAAAAATAGAAACAAAGTAACAAACAAAAGAAAAAACATATATCATATTAAAGGTTAATATACATGGAAAACATCTTGAAGGGTTATCAAGTAATTTTGCATAAGAATGTTTGTATCCTGAAAGTTATACAGTTATCATACTGAACTTGTGTATTCTAAATCTTTATGTCTATAAGGCATATCAAATTTGAAGAATATTATCTTACTGTGGTGTATCTTGATAGAAAATGATAAAAGTGATTATGTATAAGCACAAACAAAAAATAAGTTTATTATGTCTCTATTTATGTCAGACCCATAACAATCATATGTGAAAAATGTGTTCTTATACTTATCAAAATTTATATATGATATTTATGTGTCTGACGTAAAAATTGAATTTTACATTTGATCTATGTGGGTTAGACGTAAATTTATGTTTGACATACAAGAATCAAACATTGATTTACGTTTAATCCTTTCATAAGGATTAGACGTAAAAATCAACTTTTATATTTGGCGCTTACAAGTTAAATGTAAATATGTTTTAAAAAAATCCTATCATACTTCATTTTCATTCACTTTCTTCATTGCACCACGAGCAGAAATTCTCAACTTTGCACAAACAGAAGAATGTATGTGTGATAGTCATTGTTGTATGCGCCAATGTTGCATTTTTTGTCATTGTTGGGTGCCTGGAGGTTGTGTTGTGTTCCCTGTCATTGAGGTTGGTTTTTCTCATCTTCTTCCATGTGTGTGACTCTGTCTGTTTTAGCTTAAAAATAGTAAAACATTAAATTTGTAGAAAATGATTTTTGACTCAAATTTTTTGTGATAACTTCTTTTAGGTTATATTCAAGTGCATAGTGTTTGCATTTCACATATTACTCAAAGATTTCAAGTTGGCAAGATTTAGTGGGTAAACATTTCAAACGATTACAAATTTTGCTACAAACTTCAAGTGGAGACACTTCAAAAATGAAAGTTATTGGAAATGAGGTGATGAATGCACTAGTCAACATCTGAAGGGGATTGAGGGTTTGAAATTTCATAAAAACCATCAATTACGATATGTTTTTTTAATTTCTTACTATTTCATTATTTTTATATACTTTATCTATTTATTTGAGAGGCCCATACTACTTCAAAATTCTGGAAACTTTTATGGCGTATTCTTGTACTGTATGTTGATTTTTCTTAGCGAAAAAAAAAAACAGATAATAAATTTACATTTTGTTGTAGAAACATTTACTAAACATACGTTTACCTTTCCTACCATTACATGTGACCTAAGTCAGACATAAATTGTATAAAATATCGTATGCAAAGAATTTTTTTTTTTTTTTTTTGTGTTAGTGAAGGGTTGAGGTACCTAATGTTCTTTTTATATTGTATATTTTTTTGTTAATAAAAAAATAAGACAATAAAAAAGTATTTGTGTTTTTGATTTAATATATATGACTAATTTGAATTCCGTTATATAAAGTAATAAATTTTTTCATTCAATATTTGACTTATATAATTAACGTAAAATATGTATCATGAATTAATTATCAAATCAAGTGTCAAATTAATTGGATTTCTGATGGCCTAGTGGGTTGGATTTGGAGCTCTTTGGATATATTTTGGGAGAGAGGCTTTGTGCTTTGCACATTATTTCAGCGAGTGGTGCGGCTCTCTTGTGTGATAAGGATAATCCAATATCCCAACCGTCTTTTCTTTTTCTTTTTTTTTTCTTTCTTTTCCTATGGCAATCATTTTCATTTTTTTTTTCAAAAGGAAAAAACGCAGTTTGACAAGACACTACACAGGCCCAGTAAATTACTCATAGTCTTCTACACCATAAAAAATAATAGAAAAAAGAAAATTCACAACATGCATACGTGTACGATTAGCTTCCAGAATTCATGGCAGACACACTTATTGCATATTTTACACCACCTAAGAATTTGGTTTCACTTGCATTAACGCATCTCAAAACATTTCTCAAAGATAACAGATAAACTAATAATAATGCCTTTTATTCATATACGATAAAAATGGGAAAAAAAAAGTCTCTACGTTTTTATATAATTTTAGTAAAACAAAAATATAGAAAGGAAAAAAAAAGTATGATAGATACAACAAGTCTTTCTTCCCAATTGTTGTGATTTTGAACAGACTGCAACAATTTTATCAGTTGAAAGATTCTTATTCGTCTGGCAATGGAGAAATGCTGCATTTTCAATGTTGATTTAAGTTTCCATCAATGTTTTACCAAAAGAAATACTAAATAATAATAGAACACAGCGATTGAAAAGGTAAAAGAAAGATAAAGGTAGTAGTTGAATAATCGAGTCATTTCTCACGTCTAATTCGAAAAAAAAAGGGTGATTCTTATCAAGGTACAGTTGAATGCGTGTCCCTTGGACACAATTAATTAAGTATATGGAAAAAGAGAAACACACTTGAAAACAAAATTGACATGATTGATTCAATTCACACTCCAAAGAATCTATCTACAGCTAATTTAATCTATGTGATCAATTTTTCTAATTGGGTAGTAAGTATAAACTGTAATAGATTTTCTAATTAATTATATGAAATGAATTGTATAGTTTTTTTGTATAATAATAATAATAATAATATGGTCAAATCTTGTCTTAGTTACACTTTTAAGATTTGATATATTTTGTTTTTATTTATAGGCATCATTAAAATCCAGTCATAAAAAACTAAAGAGTAAGACAAAAATTAGAATTGGTGAATTACCTCAATGATTCAATGCACAAGTTGAAGTATGTGTAAAAATAAGCACTTTGTCTATGGTCATTAATCGTATTCCCTTAACTTTTTATATATTGGCATTTCTTCAAGAGGGTGTGTTTTTTTTTATTCTAACCGTGTAAGAATGTTGGAAGTTTTATATTTATTAGAAATAAGGTCAATTTATAATATGTAAGTGAGACGTAAGGATATGTTTTAAAAATTGCATATCCAATAAAATTAAGAAATATGTATAAAATATGTATATAATATATATATATATATATATATATATATATGAGAGGTGTAAACCTCATTTTATAAGAATTAAAATAATTTTTAGAATTAATTAATATGTTTGTTTCTAAGATTAAGGTGTATATTTTAAAATAAAAGGTATAAAATAACAGTTATTTACTAAAAATTAATAATTCAAGTTATGGTAAAAAGCATATACATAAATGGTAACAAAATAAAATAGATTTATTTTAATTAATGACTACACTTACGTTGTTGATTCTATAAAAGAAAAGCCTATAATTTCTGAAAAGTTGTATTAACTTTAGTATGTGCAGCAACATTATGAATTTGGGTTGTTCGAAAATAATAGAAAAACGACAACCCATATGACAACATCTATTTAAAGCAACAATCAAATCACTGTAATAGCACAATAAAGAAAAGCAACACTGAAAGAGAAATATATTGAGTTGTTTTAATTAGAATTAAGATAAGAGACAAGCAATTTCATGCTCTCCTCGTAATCCAACTTCAATAGGAAAGTCTCCTTCAAAACTAGGAACCAACAATAATCAAATTAATATGTTTTGGTGTGCTGAGTTGTTGGTTTTTCGAAATTATAAAACATAAGGTACATTTGAAGAAAAAAAAATTATTCAATTTTGAAACCTTCTATAGTTGTTTTAAACTAAGAAAAATTAATAGTAAATCTGTTTTTTAGTTTAAAAAATACTGAATCTATTTGGTACGTAATGATTTTAATGGTCATTATTATTATTAGGCTGGCATTTGGTATTGTTATTATTGTAAAATATGCTTTTAAAGTAAAAGAAGAAAAAAAGAATTAACTAATTTGTTTTGAATTTAAAAATTAAAATAGTTGAAACTAAAAAACACCTTTTACTAAAAAGCAGTGTCTGAAAACTTTATTGTAATTTAATTTCTTTTAACTTACAACTAAAAGCATTCACATCATGCAAGAGTTATTAATTATTAAGGCCTTGAATATGGTGAAAGCAAAGGTGACAAGTTTTCTAAATTTTTTTGCGGGCTAAAATGTTGTTGCTTGTTGATGAATTAAAATATATGATTTATAATTTCAATATAAATTTAAGCTTTTTTGATAAAGTTTTATATGGTATAAATAACGATTGTTTGTGAGAATATATTTCTGTTTAGAAATATTTCTTTGCGAGGATGTAATATAATGTGAAACACCACGAAAAATAAAAATGAAAAATTTAAATAAAAAGAAAAATAGTTAATTGTGAGTTTCACTCAAATTTTATTAATGTTTATCTCTCGTAAATTCTAAATTCTGTTGAAATACTTGTTTTATTATACGTTGAAAGAGTGCACTATTAAATTAAGTTTGAGTCTTTTCTTTGTTGATATATTTTTTCACATATATTTTTTATTTTATTAATTAAAAAATATATTTTAAATATAATTTAATATTATTATATATATATATATATATATATATATATATATATATTATATTATATTATATTATATTATATTATATGATTTATTAAATAATAAATTTCGTTAATATAAATTATAGTTTATAATTTTGATATAAATAATGATATTTTGATTTATTTTTTTATTAACTTTTAATTCATATTACTTTACTCACTTTTAAATTATTTACTATAAAAATAAAAAAGAAATAATTAAATGATAATTAGAGCGGTGAAAATCTTATTAACTTAAATTTAAAAAACGAACTTATAAAATAAAATTTAGAGTAAATTGATCTTAATGTGGATTTCCAACGTTATTCGCTAACGGTGGCAATGACTTACGATCATGGGTTTTGATTCCCTAATTATGAAGGAAGGGTTGGTAGTGATGAAGGCCTTAACATGCAAAGTTTGTGATAATTTGATTAAATCCTACAAGTTGTTGTGTGATGCTGTGGTGGAAATATGAGTTATGTCGGGGGTTGGTGGCTTAAGAACAGTGCATGGATATGTGAGTTGATGGATGAGTGGTTTGAATTGTGCCTCCTATGGGCTGTGATAATGCTGTCAACAGAACAAAATATCGAATTTAAATTTTCTTCTAATGTGTTTTTATAACACATTAATTATTATTAATTTTAATATTTTAAAATATATTTAAAGTACTAATATATAATATATTTTTAATGTTCAATCATATGTGTTCCAATTCAATCTATTTTCTTCAAATCTATGTTTTCTATTTTCACTTCGGTTGCTTCTTCCTTCAACGTTCGACAACTCACACTCTGTTCACCAACTGCTTTTTTATGTTTCCTATTTTCTTTCCTTTCTTTTAAATGTTTCTGTTATTTAATCATAAATAACACGAATATTAAGTTTTATTAAAAAGAACAAAACTTTATTCTTCATTTAGGTGTTAAATAAAAATATACATTTACCACAACATATTTCTTTAGTAAATTTAATAATACAAGTTCATTTTTCCTTCATTTTCCATGTCAAGCTTACAACCACCTTTTGTCAGGCTTATTAAATAAAATATGCATGACAACAGATTGAGATGTAAGTTGAGAGTTATCTTCTCACTGCCAAGAACCACATAAATATGGACAACGCATAAAGACTAGTCAATTATAGGTAAGAATGGATTTTAGTACGTAAAATTGAAATTTTTTCTTATCTTAAAAGTTTTATATATTTAGTTTGGTTTCCAAACTTAAAAAATAAATAAATATAATATTTTAATTTAATTATGTTAAATTTTTTTATATATTAAACGTGTTTTAGCATAACGTTTGTATTGTTTATATAGACGGTAACCATTTAACAAGTTAAAAATATTAATGTTACTAACCTAAAATAATTGTATTTATTTATTTTTAATGTTTGTAAATCAAGAATAAATTTTAATTTCACATTTTTAATTTAAAGACTAAAACGTATTTGATTTAATTATAAATTCAAACTACATTAGATATGGTGGACAAACCTTCCTTTATGAAGGGATATTATTGTAATGAGTTCATTTAATACCTGTATTAATCTATAAATTTTATAAATTTATTATAATAATATTTGATACTATTTTTATATTCGATTTATGTAATTTAAAATTTCAACAAAAATAATGTTAGATAACATTACTTTTATGTTACATACTTAAACTTAAAGTTGTGTTTAAAATGTTGCAATTTTAAGACAATTAAAAACAAAATAAGAACACGTGATATATGCAAAATATAAATAAATTACTTATGTTTAAAATGTTGCCATTTTAAGATATATAACTAAAAACAAAAAATAAGACTACGAGGTTTATAAAAGATATTTTATATAAAACGCTCTAGTGAATATTTTATGTAGGTGGTGAAGGTTTTGATAAAAATATGAAAGTGTAATACTATGAGAAAAATTAATATTACTCACTAACAAAATTTGTAGATAATACTTAAAATTAGTTGTTAAATTAAAATTATTGATGGCTTATCAATGACCAAAAAGTCATCAATAGAAATGTTCGTTGATAAATTTTACTTGTGTATTTCGATCTGTTAGTAATTATTGATGACCAAAAATGCATCACTAGTTTTATATTGATAATTACCAACATAAAAAATGTATAGGTGAACATTTGTAAGTAAATATCTATCGGTAATTACCGAATTTTTTTTTTCAGTAAAATTTGTTAAAAGATACCACAATTTGATTTTTCTTCCTCCTCCATCCTTATTCGTTTTCCTTTTCTTCTTCTTCTTTTTCATCCTTCTCTCTTATTCCTCTTCCTTTAGCAAAGCTTTCACCACTCTTGTTGGCTCTTTCTGTTTTGTTGTTGTTGTGCTAGCTCCTCATCCTCCTCATCCTCTTCCTTCTACTTCTGCTTCTCCATCTCTCACTCTTTCTTTTTCTCCTTCATTGTTGTCACTGTCTCGTCCATTATTCGCCACCACCTCGTCCATTATCGCCATTATGTTGTCGCCACCACCGTTTCTAATTCCTCTATAATGGTGGATTTGTTTTACGGATCTATCTAAGTTGGAATGTTAATAAACAAGAAATTTGAAGAATTGTTTAAAACGAGGAAATGGAAATAGATTTGAAGATTAAGTGAAAATTGATAGACGTAACATTTCCTAGTATGGAAGATAAGCCTAAAAGTTTAAAAACACAAAAAAGGTGAAAGACCTTAATAAAACTCAAAGATTCTTCGATCACTCAAGAATTTAGAAGAATCACTCATCGCTATAAGTTAAAATAAATAAAACTCAACTTGTTTTATTTTATATGTATAAAATTATAACATCACATTCGTATAATTATTTGTTACTCTTCTATTAAGTTAAAATTATGATAATTGGGCTTTATTAAAAATCATGTCACCACTTTTTTTCCTCTATCCCTTTGGATTCAGTAGAGAAGAGAAGTTGTGGAAGTGATGAGTGGGTCCGTGCGAATATAATAGAAGTAGAAAAGAGTGAAATAGTATGGAGTAATCTTAAAAGTGCATGATTATTTGCTGCGCAATGCAATGCTTTATGTGGCCACACAACACAGCATGCATGGATATGTTCTTAAATATTTAAAGAACATGTTACATATATGAGTATATTATATAATAATCCAATAATCCACACAGGCAAACAAAATGAGTAATAAGATGTGAATTAAATTTTCTAAGCCGGAAAGAAAAGCTGAAAGGGACCCCAAACGCCATAATCAGATGGCCTTTATGTTAGTTAAGGACAATATAAAATACAAAATATTCGTTGAGTAATAATTTGATGGAATATTTCAGAAAAAAAAAATCAATTCGACTATAATTTCCATTAAAAACTAGTTTGCATTACTTTAATGAGGAAGATAAAACTAATAATTAATGTTTACATAAGGTGAATATTTGTGAAAATCCAATTTTACATTATAAAATCATATTAGTAAATTAATATTATTGTAACTATTTTAAGTTAATTCTACAACAATTAGCTTGTCTATTATATTGGTGCCCAGAGACTTGATATACAAAGCAGTTAAGTACTTAGCTAATACAACAGAAATAATATATTGTATATCAATTATCCAATCACACTAGTTATCAAGTGAAAAAGAAAGTAATTAAACCGTTATATATCAAATTTAGAACCTTTAAACTAATTTAACAAAGTAACTATTTCATTGATAATAAGATAATATTTAATTCAAAAGTCTTTTCACTCGAAAACTTTTCTCAAATAAAAATTTAATTTCTCCTTGTTGGAGTATCACTTAAACAAAGAAAGGTCGTTTTAGAAAAGTTTTCATATAATTTGAGTTGGAATATTTAGGATTTAAGTCAATTCTTTTTTATAGAGTCTGAAATATATTTAAATTAGTAACTTTTTTAGTGAATCCTGGAATCTCTTGAAACTCACTGATTTCATTTTTATCATTCTTCCTTGAGTGTAAAAATCCTTCACTTAAACTATAAATACATTAGTTACCTCAACTTAATAAGAAATACAATTAAAAAAATTGTCCACATATCAAGTTATAATTGTTTCACGTGTCAGTTTGTGGTTGTGTTATTTTATTTTTCAATTTAGTCTTTATATTAGTTATTTTTGTTCAATTTAGTCCCCATATTCATTATTTTTTTTCAATTTAGTTTCTATATTCATTATTTTTGTTCATTTTCGTTCCAATTTTTATTAAAATGAATCAACTTTGATCGTTTTAAATTAATACCAAATTTAATATCTTTTATAAAAATTATACTAATATTTTTTCTAAAATTGACATTTTTATTAATTATTTTTGAAATTCATAAATTATTAAATTTAATTATGAATTGAATAAAATTCTTATATATTTTTGTTCAATTGAACGTAAAAGGGACCAAATATGTATTTAAGCCAATGTTTAATCTATATGCAAAGTTAGTAAAGTCTCTATTCACGAGGTAAAAACACTAATCATTATTACTGTTATAACTGTTTTGGATCATATATCTGACTTGAGCGTTGGAGTGGCTTTGCAGGCTTCCCGCCCAGTTCACCCCACACACTTGGAGAAGACACTTTGGCAGTGGACAACATTGAAGGCTCCCTGTCCAGATCATCCCACGCACATGGAGAGGATACTTCGACAATGGACAACATAGAAGGTAGAAGACTAGTGGACACGTGTGATCTCAATACTCCTTGGCCTGAATATATTGTATTCTCCTAAGTATTAGTATATATCCGACAAGAACAATCACTGTAAAGAAAATATAATATTATTAAATATTCAAATATTAGAAGGAGTGTTATTTCTTCAATATCAAACATTTAGAAATAAATTATATAATAATCATATACATTTAAAATACCAAAAAAAAATTCATGAGAACCAAAAGATTTATTAAATTACAAACATTAATGAAACCTAATTTATAAAATCTAAATTTTTTTTAAGAAAATATAAAAGAAAAGTAAATATTCAAATTAAAAAAGGTTTAATCTCTCGGAATGTCTCCGCTATTGTTCCAAAATCTCGATTGGGTCCTCAGATTTTAAGTCATCCCGATTGGGTCCTTTTTTTTTTAAATGTGTATCAAATAGGCCATTTCTATTATGTATTATCAAACGACATTAAAATTGGTATCACATGTCAACGCGTGATTTTTCTAATTTTTTCTTCATTTTTATTTCATTTTTTAGATTTTGTTTAAAAAAGAAAAATACTGCCAATTTCTTGCCTTCAATAATTGAAATAGAGATAAAATACAGTTTAGGTTGTTAGTCTTATCCATTCATCCTAACTGGTTTCTTTTTTATCAACGCATTTTTATGTATCAACTTTGTGACATTAGCTCTTATGCACACGGATATTCAAACATTAATATAATGTGGACTTGGGTCTATGTTCTATATCACTGTTTCTATCCACTATACAAAATGTAATACTTTTTTTAGCATTGCATATAATGTCTTTGATGTAACTTAGTCTTCTAATTTGAAATCACAAAGGTTTTCACGCTCAATATGATATCACAATATAGTGTTTTCGGAGGAGATGACAAAATTAATTTTAGAGACATGTTAATGGATAATAATGTTTTTAAAGTGGTTGTAGGCATATGTGGAAGGTTTAGGAGTCTTGAATAATAAATACATGAAAAGAATAAGAATTAGATATCAATTCATCTTCTTCTAAATAGCGTTAATATATAAATAGAGTCCACATTTAAGAATAAATAATGAGAAAACATTGAATTGCTTGAAAATTAGGGATAAAAAGAATAAGTAAGCCTTGTTCTAATTATTTATATTTTCACAATTATGATGCTTAAATACTATTTTTATTATGTTGTTCACATTTATTATTTTTAATATAGTAAAATTTTACTTGTTTCTTTTAAATTGTTTAACAAGGTTTCTTATTTTGTGTGATTTAATTTTATTTAATAATGATAACGGCATACATTTGATAGTGTACAAATAAGGTTAATTAGGGAGAATGTTGCTAATTATTGTACGCAATTTAATGTATTTTTATTAAGAACTAGTTATGAATTAATTGCCACAAATTACTAAAAGTAACTGCGGAAAATTTACTACAAATACACTAGGAAATGTTAAAAATGTTGTCTAAGGCAACAAAGCTCCTAAATCTACCTATACCATATATTATTATCAATGTTTTGAAGTAAAATATAAAATTAATAAAAATTATTATAGCTTTACTTTTTAAATAATAATAAAAACTTATTACGATCGTCTATGCAATTTTAACGTCTTTTTGGGTTTTAGAGTTATGAAATCAATCAATCATGATCGTCTAGGCAATTAAGAAAGAATCATAACTTTTGCCAGTTAAAATAGTAGTTTCTGGCTGTTAAAAGATCACAAACAGATGTCTCTTTTTCATTTATTTTACTGTTTATCTTAAATATTTTATTACACTAAAATATTTAATCACTACAGCAATAAATTATCACTTACCAATATTGGTGGACAGGAATATACTTTTTAATCAGCACAAAAGAATTAAATTATCTTACTTTGTATACAATGTTGTTCTTTTTCCTTTTCTCTTTAATTATTTCCCATCTTTAAACACAGTTACTTCAATGAAGAATAATTATGTATTAAAATCAACAAGGAAATAACACTTACATCAAATCAAGTTTTCGTACATTGAACTATACATTGCATTCCATAGGATTAGATACCAAATCCATAAAGGATAAGGTCACTCCGTTCTTACGTCAATTCAAATCCTGTTACATTCCACTAATTATTCCGTTGGATTAGACTCTTAAACAACTGAGAATAATTACACGCCATCTAATCTTCCACTAATCCATGTTTAGGATCGTAACTACATGTTAAACAGTGACTTTCAAAACAATTTCTACTTTTACATGTAAACTTTGTTGAAGGGGCTACTTCAACCTATATGAAGATGGTTTTGATAATGTCTATTAGTTTAGAGTTAGTCCTCTTTTAGTTAGGCTGTGCATTAGACTGTTAGTATGAAATTATCAGATGTAAATCAAGCCTGCATTAAGTTGTAATTAACCATCACACTCTTGTTTGTGCAATCATGAATTGATTAGCTGTTTAACTAATGGATTAGCTGTGAGTACTACACTAAGACAGTGAAAATACACTCACGATAATCGATTAGGTAAATTCCTAATCCATTAATGACAGAAGAGAACTCTGTATAAAAGCTGTTTTCTGAAATTTGTTTCTGTCTAGAAAAAGTTACAAATCACTGAAAACATTCTGAGAAACAGCTCTCTGAGATTCACAGAGTTCTTAAGCATTCTTGAAGATCATTCAAGTGAAGATTCAAAGAGATTGATGGTTGATTCTACCTTGATGGGTCTAGCTTGAATCTAGGAGTAAATTGACAAATATGCACAACAATAGGTGTATTCGTTTCTTGATTCTTTTTTATTGTATTTCTGATTACAGTTGCTTCATTGTGTGAAGTGTAGGCCTAGGTGCAATTGCGTGAATGCATTGCTCCTAGGGGGAGTTCTTGATTGGTAGATCAAGTTTCTTGGTTTTTTAGGTTCTAGAATTATATAGATGTTCTTGTAATTCTTGGATCTCTTTTGAGTTAGTGAAATCCTTCTAAGTGGGTTTACTTAGGAGAAGACTGGATGTAGATTCATTTTGAATCAACCAGTATAAACTGTTGTGTTCTTGGTTTTTCTCTTCTTTTACATCTTTATTAATTGCTTTAGACAGTCCATTAACACAGAACTGCAGAATTGGTTAATTGGGTCATAAGGGTTAAAGAAACCTTCAAGATTCAACTTAACAAAGATTCAATAACAAGTTCAGATCCCCTTCTTGATTAAGATTATTAGACATATCTGTTTTAACAAACTCAACCCATTTTATTTCAAACGTAATAGTAAATATTTATGCCTATCGTTATGATTTTAGAATATTAAAGGTTCAATGGTTCAATAATTCATAAATAGATTATTTAAAAATATAATAATTATTTCTTAGAAATTTTGTTTTACGTAATAACCGCCTAATAATGTTGTTCACAGAAGTTTAGATTTATCAACTGGTAAACTTTATGATTCTCAAATGTACGACAAAAATTCACCACGAACGGAAATTGAAATAAAAGAAAGAAAATTTTCCAATATAATCCAAATCATAATATAATGAAAATAATTCAAAAATCCAACCCACATTTGAATGTTCTTTAAGGAATATTTTTTGTTCTTAGGAAATTGAAATATATATGTAAAGTCTCATAGATAAGTTTTAAGGCTATACAGTTTTAGTCTCAAGGATATTTCGTTTTTCGATCATGAACAAAAGAGGAGATGTCTACAAAAGATACTTTAATACCAAAGTAATTTCAAATTATAAGGGATTGATGTCAAAGTAAAATGTAATCATGTACCTCATAAAATGTGTTTTTTATACTAGGGTTTGTGAGTCGTACCTAGTTGGACTTTGGTTTAGTTGGTAAGATGAGTTGATTAATCTTTGATTTATCTTACTTGGGATTATCATACTGACTTGACAAACCGATGATCCAAGTACATGTTGTCTTACAGGATCGAGATGTACTCGGTTGGGTTGTGCACGGTTTCGTGATTGTGTAATCTCACTAGTCCCATAAACTGTGGATTCTGAAAGATGTGTTAGTCGCGTAATCTAGTGTTGGCTCAAAAGTAAAACAATTGAAGCACTCGCTTTAGGTCTCTAAAGAAAAAATGTATAAAAAAAATTACTACTAATCTTTTTTATTAAATTACTTATAATATTATATTTAAGAAAAAAACCCTCGGAAATTTTTTTAGTAGCAACATATCTCTATTAAATAAATTATAAAATTATGTTTAAGAAAAAAAACTCAAAAATAGTATTATATTACAATTGTAGCTCTATTAAATTAATGATAAATTTATATGTGAGAATAAAATTTAATTAAATTATTATTAGTGTTTGTTAATTTTTATTGGTAATAAAAATGATATTTAATGAGTTAAAATCTTCTTATAATCAATATTGATTCTATTTTTTCTTTGTGAATTTTGTTGTCTCTTCGTACTTTCTAATATTCTATAGTCATTTTTTAGGGTTAGGGTTTTGACAGATTACATATTTTGAATCTAATGTTATCCGTGTGTATCAATCTTATCATTCTCATTTTTTGTTAGTATGTTTTTTCTTTCTATTTGTATTATTGTTGTTTTCATTTTATTTGTTGGATTTGTATTAGAATTAAAAATGTATTTCTTTTGTCCAGTTTTGTTTTTCAGTATTTTTAGATTTACAGGTTTCTCGAGAGTTTTATTGTTTTGGATAATAGATTTACAGGTTTAGTTTTTTGTGGAAAGATAATTTAAGTTTAGAGAAAAAAAGGTTTATTATAGAGTCGAAAAGAATAATTTTTTTTTAATTATGATTAATCTTAAAATAAATTCTGCAAGTTTGTGAAAAAATTGAGATTTGAAGAAGAGAAAGAAACTTGAGAATTCAAGACATTACGAGTCTAGTATCAAATTTACTTTATTAATAACTTAAATAAGGTAATATTGTTTTAACTCATTCGTTTCATACACTTTATCTTTAATAGTGGTTTATATATTATAATTTTTTATTTTATATAAAAATACGTAGATATGTTAATTAAAAAATTTAAATCAATCTTTTTGAAAATTCAAAGAAGAAAATAATTAATGTTTTAATTATATGACAAAAATTGTTATAAATAAATTTATGAAAATAAATAAATAAATAAATTAGAAAATATAGTGAAATGAATCGATAGTGCAATTGTACAAGTCTATTGACATACACACACTTGTACTCTAAAAGAGAATGCATAAATAAGCTATAATTATAATTTTCTAATATATATTTAACATTTAATTTTCTATAAAATAAATAAACGTAAATTAGTGAATCGATAATAATATATATCTGTCTCTCTGTGCGCCCATATTTGTTTATTTGTGGAAATCCCGTACAACTTCCTCTTATGAAAGAAAATAATTTAGATGTACGGAAAACATTAATTTTTTTAATTAATTTTTTATAACTTAAAATGTCATTTTTTAAATGGTATTTAAATATAAAGAGATAAAAAAATATTAAATAAATAATTATTTAAAATATATTATCTTATGTTATAAAAAGATTATCAAAATTTAGTTGGTAAAAAATTATTTTAATTTTAAAATATAATATTGATTAAAAAATAAATAAATATAGAATAGAATTGTCCGGAAAGTGTAATCCTGTAGGAGAAAAGAATACGGTATTAAAAACATAACAGAGTTGAAACAAGAGAAAGCGAGAAAGGATCTTTGTATATTAATCTCTCGGATGGGTTGTATGGTATGTATTAGTTTACATCTTTCTCAATTAGTCAACTTCATTATTTCTTCATTTAGATGAATTCGCTACATACATATGTGATCTGCATTAAGTATTCAAACCTCCATTTATCATCCGTCAGGGTTGTGCAGTTCTGCATTTTGTTCTTCGAAATCCAAACGACAAGGTTTTCACGAAGTATTCCTCTTCTACTCTGCTTAAAAATTCTTCTTTTTATTTCTTTTTTCTCTAAGATTTTATTATATGTTTTTATTATATGTTGGAACACGTTACAAGGTAATTTAGGAAAAAATAACTCGTTTTTATAATTTAAAAACAAAACAAAATTTTCGTTCAAATTTTTTCTATCAAAATATTTCTACACTCAAACTAGATTTATGTTTTATTTATTTATTTATGTCTCTTCCTTCTTCTAGGAAAGATTTATGAGTTGTTTTAAGGTCCATGATTCATTTTGGTAATTGTCTCACATGATAGTAGTATAATATGACCATGTACTAGAAATTGTAGAGAAATCTTTTAGCGGTGAATTACATAAATTTGGAGATACCAAAATAATATATTTAAAAATTATAAAATTATGTTCTAAAAAGAGTTAAAATTTTGTTCTAAAAAAAAGTTAATTTATACATGTACTTCTTTGAATATTAAAAAGATTCACCTAACTTAATAATCAGATTTTTATTATCACGCTTCAAAATATGTGAAAAAGTAGAATATTTTTTGTTTTCATCTGGGCATATATTTTTCCTTCTATCATTTTAAAAATGAATTCTTTTATTATTATTTACATATCTATTTAAAAAAGTTTAAGAAGAAAAGTAATTTATCAAAATTTAATAAGAAATTGAAAGACGTAACTATTTAAAAGAAAAAAAAATGATAATCAAGTCACAATTGCAAAACGGTTATAAAAAAACATACAATATATAATTTTTTCCTTTTATATTCAAAAAATAATAACTATACAAAAAAACTTATAAGATTAAAGATATTATTTATTAAATTAATATTTTACTATGAAGTGAGACAAAAGAGAGTTACTTTTTTATCTTCAATAATGTAAAAGGAGAGATATGTATGAGAAATAAGAATAAAAAGCATGAGTTGTGTTTAACTTCCCACTTTTCTTCACACAAGAAGAAAACATGTGAGAGTGAGAATATGTGAGAGACCAAATAAATAATGAAAGAGAACATAAAAAATATTTTACCGTTAAATTAACTGTTAATTTTACATGTTTTCTATACAATTGTCTATCTTCTGTCCTTCTTCTTTTTTTCCAATTGATTTGTCGTTATATTTTCCATTCATTTTACTTTATTTTTAATGAATATAAATTTATTTTGTATGTTAATTTAATAACATTACAATAACATCATCTACTAATATAATATTATGCATATATAAAAAATACGTAAACAATGATCTGCATTGTCACCCCTGTGTTTATGCTTGTATTTTATACAAGAAATAAAAATCTACTAATTTAATTTCCACTTATATAATATATGCCACTGATTTTAAAATATTTTAAAACTTTAGGGGATCCATGGCCCTACACCAACACTAAGATTCGCCTGTAGTTAGGATGAACTTCGATACAAGTACGAAAATAATGGTTACATAGAGGGAATACAAATATGAAAGAACTTATACTTGAATAAAAAATTACTAGAGCTTCATTCTGAATTTAAGTCTCATGTTAAATAAAGATAAAAATATAAACAATATAAAAAATAAAACTCATAAATCTATTATCTTCCTATTTTAGATTTTAGATTATATCAATTACTTGTATAAATTGTACTCATATATTATTAATATCATATTTCTCTTTTAAATTCCTTCTCAAAAATATATAAAAAAGATTTTAAAAAACTAAAGGATTTGTAGTCATAAAATCTTAGGACATAATAAATATAACCAAATTACTTCTACTTCGAAGAAACTTTTGTTGTTTCTTTTAGGAGAAATTAGAAGTAATAGTGAGTACATTTACAGATAAAATTTGTAAAAAATTTATTTGATGTGATAAATTAAAAAAAATTAATAAATACAAAAAAAAGCTAAAAAATTGTCTATATTGTTAAAAGTAATATAAAATAAATATTGAATTAATTTAATTAAATAAAAAACCTACCAAGGTGCTTGATCAAATTTTTTATAGAAATCACTGTTACAACTCTTTATTTTTTTTTTATTTATATCAGAAGTTGAGTATTGCACTATAACTTTGACTATTTGTGAGATTTTTTGACTGCGTTAGTTACTTGTAGATATGTGTGTCTATTTGAAAGATCTTACGTCTCTACATTATTACAATAAAAGTGTCATTCATATTGCTCGCAACTTACTTTTTCATGAGCGAACCAAACATATTGAAACAAATTGTCATTTTACTCGTCATCATCTTCAACTTGACACTATATCTTCGGTTTTACAGATTGCAGATATATTTACCTAGTCGTACACCGTTTTACACTTTTATGTTTTTTATTTGACAAACTCTCATGTATTTAGCCATAACATTGTGAGTTTATGGAGATGTTAGCATAAACATATGTTTTAGACCCATTTACTTGTGATTTTATAGGGTTAGTTTTCTATGTATATAACCCACCTCTTATAACTTTTTATACACACTCAATAATATATAATTTCATTACTCATATATTTTATTGTTTTCTACCATTATAACACAGGGGAGTCATGACTCTCCCAATTTTTTTCATATTATATATATATATATATATATATATATATATATATATATATATATTTCTTGTTTAGAAAAATAAAATAAAAACTATCTTAATAGATAAATGTTGGTTAATAGAAGGGATTATGATTCTCTCTCTTACTATAAGATTCTTTCACAATATGTCATCAATATGAGAAAAGAAAAAAAAAGATAAAGAAATAAATTGAGAAATGGAGATTGGAGAACAAAGAGAACGAAGAACACATTATCATTATATCTCATGATTTATGATCCATGATCAAGGTTGAAAAACATTTTTTATTTCAGTTTTATTGTGTATGTAAACCTTTTGAATGGAATATTATATTTGTTCCACTAATGTATTATTTATTCTGATAAAAAAATTATTCACTCGATATTTGTTTTATATAAAGTTTTTCTTAAATTAGTATGAATCCTAATTATAATTTTAAAAATTCTTTTACGAAATTAATATGTACTTTTACGAAATTAATATGTACGTTTATATTTTTTTCAAATTAGTAAAGTTATAAATTATAAAATTTAGAAATTTATGTGTTTTTCACCGGTAAAATTTATAAAATTTTAATGTATCTTGAGTTATATTTTGCACATAATGTTAAAATATTTGGAATTAGAATAAAAATTAAAACATCCTGCTACGTGAATTTAATAAATTATAAATATTAAAAATTAAAAAATACATATACAAATCACTGTTTGAAAATAGTTAAAGCAGATTAAATGACGATTTTTTTATTTAATTAAAAACAATAATTTATTTATAAAAAATCTAACTTCACATCTTTATACTTTTTGTTCAAGTTTTCCTCACTACTATTAACTACAATAGCCGTATCCAATATAATCACTCTTGAAGTAATAATGATAAATTATATGGGAACGTGTTTTCAATATTTATATACCTATAAAGTTTAGATTGGCTTCTAAAGGTAACGCTTGCAAGTCTTTTTTATATATATCACATCAAATTTGTCCTTGCCATTCAGCAGTAACTAAGAGGCAAGGAAAAATTAATCTCACACTTTATAAATTTAAGTTTTACTTTAAGATGAAAAAGTGAAGTAAATTAAATTATTTATCATTGTACCATTTATAAAATTATTAAATTTATATTATAGATTTTTTTTTAATTGATAGCTATGATGATAAATAAGTGATAGTAACGGCTAGTTCTTGTGGAGACACGTTTGATGGTGACTGACTTTGACAGTAGATGGTTTTTCTTATCGAATACTTTTTCCATGATAAATCCAAAAGTATTCCTGATTTCTCGACCTAGATACTTGCTCAATCCAGAGGATTCTCGCCCAAAAAGAAAAGGAAAATGATATTTTCGTATCTCAATAATAATTCGAAAACATGCTTTTGAGAGCATTATCATTACTAGAACAAATAAACTTTTACAATCATAAAAGAAAAGAAAAAGATAAAATAGTAAAGTTTAACTGATTGTATAATTTTCAGGAGTATCAAAATAACATGGTTGTTTAAGAAAAATAAACAAACAAACTAAATAGAATAAAAAATCATTTTAAATAGTAAAATAAAAGTGGTTGTAGGGTGTACTCAGCATTCATAGGGCCTTGAAGAAGGAAATACCTTTGGTTAATGTTGATGGCTAGGATATGAAAGAAAAAAAGTATATTTATCTTGAAGTCTCAGTTGTAGATTTATTTTCGCTTAATTTTAGAGAGATATTTTTTATAATTCAAAACCAATCCGAATAGTTTTCTTATATGTTTATTTTATTATGCTTAAAATAACTTTTTGTTAGATTAGATGAAAAAAGAGTTTTGTGTATAAAGATTTTGGATAATATATTATTTTTTTTTTTTATAATATGTTTTTTCTTTAAAAATATATATATATATATATATATATATATATATATATATATATGTGTGTGTGTTAAAATATCTTTTTGATATCAATTTTCGTCAAATTTTGTCAAATCAGTCCTAATTATGTTTTTGTGCTCAAATAAATCATATTTTTTGTCAATTATGTTCAATTTGATCATTTTTAGTTAACACCGTTTAAATCATCAACCGTCATGAACAATGACGGTCACGGGTTACTTTGTGGTTTTATTTTATTATTAATTTTTTTTAATTTTTTTAAATGTTCACGTGTCAACCCTGCAGTGTATCACGTGTCAGAGTCAATATTTTATATTCAATTTTTTTTCCTATATTCATGATTTTTGTTCAATTTAGTCCCAATTTTTGTTAACATTAATCAATTTTGTTCCTCTTCAAATTAAAATCAAATTTAATTTTTATATTAAAATTCTCATTTTTTATTAAATATTTTTATATAATATATTAAATTCACATCATTATAATTTTTATATAAAACTTAAATTTGGTTCCATTTTCGACATGGACAAAATTGGTTAGTTTTTAACAAAATTGTGACTAAATTGAACAAAAATGAAAAATATAGGGATCAAAGTGAATATAAAACATTGACTCTGACACGTGGCACGTTGCTGGGTTGACATGTGGACATTAAAAAAAACACACGAAGTGACACGTTACTGTTCATAATCGTTAATGATTTAAACGGTGTGAGCAAAGAAGAACCAAACTGAATAAAATTAACGAAAATTGAGACTTATTTGAATACAAAAGCAAAATTAGAACTGATTTCACAAAACTTAACAAAAATTGGGTTCAAAAAAATATTTTTATTTATATATATATATATATATATATATATATATATATATATATATATATGATTATTTTTTAACTTGTAAATATGTTTATGTCTTCCAACCATTCAAAAAAGTGTGTATTATGAATGGATTGCATATACTGATAAAAGAAAAAAAAAAACCTTCAGCATCTTAATTTTTCCATTAAATTACCAATGACAAAAAATTTGTTGATAAAGTGTTTGTCGATAATGCCAACAAATTTTTCAATCTCCATAATTGTTGATGACCACAAATCTATCGACCGATAGTATCGTTGATAAAATGTGTCGGTTGAAATCACTATTGGGTCCTCTTCTTCATCCTTTTTTTTTCTTTTTCCTTCTTTCCTTGTTGTGCCTCCACAGTCGATATTGTCACTCACGTCAATTGTTGTCACCTCTAATTCCTCCTCCTCTTCTTTTTCTTTCCTTTTCCTTTTTTCCCTCCACCTCCTCTAATCCCGACAGACACTCGTCGTATCTCTATGTCACCATAGCACTTCGATGTTGTGACCCATCATCATTGTCGTCGTCATTGCTCATTCGTTGTTGCCACCATCATGGTCATGACACCGACTCCGCCTCCTCCTCCACCTCGTCATTTTTTTTCTTCTCTTCTTCTTATTACCTATTTGCCCATAATATATAAAAAAAATTCATCAACCTATGTGTCAAGTTTGTTGCTCAATTTATCAATGATTATTGACAAAAAATCATATAAAAATCAGTTATAGTTTACCGACAATAGAGATGGTCAAATATACATTACTGGCAAAAGTATCCATCAATACTACAAATTTTAATTTATCGACGAATCTAACCAATAAATTTTATTAATAAATTCATTATCGACGAAAACTTTGTTGATAATTTAAATTGTAATATAGGTTAGTAAAATTTCTCAATAATTTTTTATTTACATCCAGAGTCATTTTGGACAATAAAAAATTATCGATAATTGCAAAAATTCTCATAGTAAACATTTATATATTCTTTTCATTGATAAAAAATATTTATTTGGAAGTAATTAATTCTTTTGGGATTTTTTGTTTCATTAATACATGCATGCTAGTGTCTATAAATTTTTATTTCGAAAGAAAGAAAATCATAATATTAGTTCGTAAGAGTAGTATATGCCATCTCGAAAATATTATAAACACTAATGAGAGTATTTGATAATAATTGTAATCATACTTTTAAACGCAAGAAAAATGCTTAAAGATGGTCATTATTAAAAAGTAAGGTATGCGTTATTTCTTAATTCTATGTTTATAGTTTAATATTTTCCTCTTTAACACAATATTAACTAAAATGGTTTAAAAATTAATAATAAACAATAATCAACATATAAAATCGTGCTACGAAGAGGTAAAATCCAAGACTTTAAGTTAATAAAAAATACAATTAAAAATATTAATAACAAATATTTTCATAATAAGAAAAATAAAATATAAGATCAAATAAAATATCAAAATAAATAAAACATAAAAAGTATGTAATGTACTAACAGGGGAATAAGACGTAATCAAGGACGCTAACCAACTTTAAAATTAAAGACAAAGAGAACAAATTACAAAAATAGAGGAACAGAAGATAACAACACTAAATACATAATTAATTTTTCCAAAAGTCGTGTATTTGGACCCCTCATATCTCTGGTAAGAGTGCTCCATTGTATTAATAATTGTTCCTGGTGTTATTGATAATTTTTTTTTTCAAAAATTAAAATAATTTTATCATGCAATCAAATACATAATTCTATAATTTCTATCTAACAATGGCATGATTCTGAATTAAAAAATAACTAAAAAAATTTCAATTATATATATATATATATATAATATCTTTTAAAATTATATTATTTTTATTAAATACCGAAACACGTGCTTCTGCACATGCGTTTATCCTAATAAATATATAATATAAATAATTGAGTCGCAACATATATAACTTTTTATTTCAACACGAATGTTTGTTCCATGTCATTGTCAATATTAAAAAACTATTTATTTATTTATTCACTTATTCCATTTTTTTACCCTGATATCCATTACTTAGTCAACCTATTTTATGCACAAAAAATATTTTCCTGAATAAAAATATATGTTTTATAATTTACATGCCAATGTTTTGTTGATAAGACACAATGTGAAATAGTTGATGTGCCAACACACTTTCTCTCCTTTTTTTTTTAATATATCAAACTTATATTCATTTTACTCTCCTAGAATGTATTTATCAAATTCATTTTTCAATATAAAATGAATATTTAACCCTGCTTTTGAATACTCGAGATCTAGATAAACAAAGCTGCGTAAGAAAGAAAGCAAAACAAAAGGGGATATTTTCAACTGCGTGCTGTTCTCTTGTTTATTCTGGTATAGCCTGTGACAAACTCTAGCAAAAAAAAAAAAAAACACAAGAATTAATAATGCAGATGGTGCATTCTGGTAAAGGTGACATATTGAAGCAGGTTTTGCTGTGATTATTACTCGACCCATACAAATAATTACAGAAGAAGAAAAGAAATAGACCCCATTAATCCAGTTTAATATAATTAAACACACAGCAAAGTATGGACAGGGATGGTGATTAAGGAGCTGGCACATAGATAGGGTAACCCAATTGAATATAGTATTCGACAAAAGGAGAATCTAAAGTGGACAACATTGTTGAAGGGTGAGCCCAAGGTTGTGATGGGATGATGAGGGAGAGAACAAGTTGGAAGGAGTGAAGATGGTAAGTGGGGGTGTGCATGAAATGAATCAAATCAAAGCAACAAAAACAATGAAGTTAGAAGTTGAAACCCTAACACCCCTTTGAGATAATGATAATAAGGGTAAAGGTAAGAGTGAGAGAGGATGAAGAGTGCAGGCAGAGGCTGTCAATTCCGGCCCCAACTCGAAAAGGTTAATGAGGACGCAAACGCACCACATAGATATATACATGCTCCAATCCTAAACGCCACACCAATCCTCTAAAAGGGTATGTTTCGTTTTCCAAATCTCAGCTATTATTCTGTTTCCTTCTCTGGAAGGAGGACCCGGTCAGAGAGGTTTTAAGTTTTCGGTTCATTTGGTACCTAGGATTATGATGGATAACTGTTCTCTCTCTTTCTCTCTCTCACTCTCTCTCACTGACAGATCTTAAACACCAACCAATCTCTTCCCTCATTTATTACTTATAAGCGCCCCCACAACACAAACTACCTTAATTCTCTTGTGCTGCTGCTTCCACTCTATCTATATATACCTTCAACCCTTTCCCTCTCACAATGTATCTCACTTCTTTCTCTTCAATCCCACACCCTCTCCCCTCATCCTTCTTCCTTTTTCTCCTACTGTTTCTTCTTTTTTTTTCCCTTTCAACATGTGTCTTTGCTGTCCATAAACACATAGTACTTGTTGTTTCTTTCTTATATACATAGGGACTTGTTACTGATCCCATGGCTAAATCACTGCCAAGTGATTGGTCTTTGTTTTGTTTATTTGTTGTTCTAGGTATAGAGAAGGATGGGATTGAGCCTATTTCCTTTTTCTTTTTCTTTTTTTCATTTGTCTGTGGTTTCTCGTTTGATTGGATTTAGATGTGTAGGACTAGGGTTAGGGCTGTTTCCACCTTTTGCTTTTGTTTTTGCCTTTTCCTTCTATTTTGCATGGGTGCTACTACTACACTAATGATGGTATTCACAAAGTTGAAGAAAACAGTCGCTGATTGCTGATGGAGCATCATCAAGATTCACAGGCTTCAAGGGGGTTTTGTTTGGGGTGGTCCCTGATTTCTCCCAAATGAACTTAACCTTTTGATATGGGAATCTTGATGATGCTGCAGCAGCAATAAACGACTAAAACTACCAGGTTATTCTGATGGATTTTTCATTCTCTCAGATTGATACTATACCAGAGGTGAAGCCAACAGCTATATATTAAACTAGTTACAAAATAAATTGGATTATCAATGAATAATGATATAACTAGCTAATTAAACCCCTTTTGTCAAATTGCTTCCATTCTGTATTTTTAAGTGGGTAAACAGATGCTAAATTAACTTAACATGTTACAAATTAAGTGAAATATTGCAGCGGAACCATGTTAATAATGATGAAGATAATAAAGGCAATGACCTGTGTCGTATCTGGTAAGTGGTAATGTACTATAATCCCTGATCTTGAGCCATTTTGAGGTTTAATTTACAGTAATGATGAAGTTGGGGTCCTTTCACTACCCTTCTGGCATGTGTACTGCAAAACAACTTCCTGTAAAGCTTAGCAGGTATGTCTGTACCATGATGGAACTCTGTGTACTATCACGAATCATTGAATGCTTTTACTTCATGGATATTTGGGGTAACATTATTTCCCTCTCCTCCTTTCCTGTTCCCTTTGTGTTATCTATCTTTCAATCTTCAATTTTTTTTTTCTCTGAGTGAAGAAAATCTCTTACTGGCCAGTGGTTAATGGCTAATGGCTATCATATCAGATTGGCTAATGGCCATCATATCAGAAGGGGCATGATTAGTTTTTAACTTTTTGTGTGATGTATTTATGTTTGTGTTGCATTGTCAGTGATTTTGATCCTTGTGTGCAGGAAAATCTAGATTAGTTGCCCCTCAGAATACATCAAATTGTTTGCTTAACTAGATATATGGCACATGTGCTGCTTTCCTATCTATAAATAGTATGTACTTCAGTTCCAGTTCATACTTTCCATTTGGTCTTTTTTTTCATGTTTTAGGGTTTGTTTGGTTGATAAGAGGGAGAAGAGGAAAATTAATTTGGTTTATGGAGAAGAGAATCATAGTTAATTTGGAAAAAGAAAATGAAATTCATTCTACTATTCTTTTTACCTTTTGTTTTTTATCTTTAGGTTTTATCACATCAATCAAATTACATATCTTATAAGAAAAAAATTCTCTACTTTTCAAATACTCTTTTTACTAAATAATTATATTATTTATTTATTTATTTATTTTGTCAACTTATTTATACTTTTGTATTTATTTTCTCGCAACCAAACGTCCTTGATTTCGTTTGTTCTATAAGGACTTCACACATTTGTGTTCCGGGGAATTAAAGCATTGGCTTGACTTGTGGAAATTGTTGTTGTAAGGTTTAACAACTACCACTATTCTTTTGTTTAAAATTTGCATTTAAGTATAGTAAACACTTCATTAAATGTGAAGTTATAAATGATGATAAAACTTATTCAAACAATTTTAAAAATGATAATAAAAGTAATAAGTAATATTCATAAATATAAATCATGTAAATACTGTTTTAAACGTCCTCTAGTTCTATACCTATCTTCACTTTTTTTCTTTTCGTATTTTAATTTGATTTTTATGCTATTTTGGAGATAAGTTGAAACGGGAGCCTGAGAATTGGAAGCAAAAAAAACATGTTATTATAATGAAAAATAAGAATTCCAATGAGAATTTTTAAGAGGGGGATTTTAGTATGGTTCAGGTTCATATGATTATTAGATTTGTTATATTTATATTACCATTTTCATATATAAATATGTCAAAGATGGTAAGCAAATAACTTAGGTAAGGAAAGTAATATTGGGTAAAATGAAAGAATATGAGTTATAAGATTGAATATATAATTAACTAAATATTTTATAATAGAACTGAAGTAAAATTTCCTTTCATTGTGTATAATTAATAAAATATTCTAATAAGAAAAATAACATATAATTAGTTATTTTGTGTCAATATCTTTCAAATTGAAAGTAAAAACAGTGCATATGGATGGGAAAATGTTCTACTTTTCGTCTTTGGAAACATGAGTAAGATGGTTTTTATTTCATTCAAAAGTCTTTCAATCAATTCTAACACATTGTGAGGACCAACTTAACATATACATATTTAAGATAAAAAGTTGAATGAAGTTCTTTACATTCTTATCATCCAAGTTTTTCATTAATATGAATGATGACATGTGAATATTCTTTCCAATAATTCCATCAAATATGTGCAGTAAAATTTTGATTATACATTTCCAAGTCATCATGACATATTATATCGAGAACATGTTGATGTTAAAAGTAGGATTATCTATATAATTTATCCACATATGCATGTCGTATTTTCTAGGACCACTATTCAAGAATTTTGGTTTACACGAGGAGAGATTGTCCAGGAATTTTCTTTGGAAGCAACAATTGATAAACATGTTAGAAATTTGTGACCATGTTTGGAGATTCTAAATGAGTTGAAACAAAAAATTACTCAGACTCCATTAATGTATGTGGGAGTTTCATTCAATGAATTGCCTTTGACAATATCTTTTTTTTTTTGCTATTGTAAATATGAATTATGATCACTACTTTTTTATCTAATTGCTAAGAAAATTTTGATCTTCTTTCCAAAATGGTAGTGGCAATTTTGATTTATTTGGATCTAGGAATGCAAATTTATCAATTAGATCCAGACTTGAAATGCACAAGATATGGAAAATTGTTCATATTCAACAAGGTGTACAACACTGATTCGCATCCCAAAATTCTATGATGTCTGTGAAAACACTCATGTTCCTGAGCTTAGTACGATTTTCTTGCAGCAAAGAGAACACAGAAGTCACCTTCCATGTAAATATGATTGTGTCCCTAACAATTCAAAAGTTGAAAACTTTCACGCACAACCCTGCCTTCAAAGACTTGTAGTTACTATTTCATAGATGTGAGGGTTATTTGATAAAATAAGCATTTAATTCTAATACTCTTTAATGTTTAATGTTGACTATTGTAAATCGATTATGAATATTCATTTAATTGTTCTTTCGAATTGCATGCATGGCACCTCTTACTTTACAAATTGTAAAACATACTCGTTCGAAAAACTGGGTGCCATTTCTGACACATTCGTTTAGAAAATTGTTTCTGTTTATCTGTTTAATTATATCCTTATTTCTAAATAGTTTTGAAATGTTTTACTCACTGATCATAAATGAGAAAATAGTGGTTGAGATATACTACAAATAATATTGATATAAAAATAAATATTAACATCATAAAAAATATATATAGGGTAGCTTCTGGAAGCAAGGGTTAGCACGAGCAAGATGGAACAACTCATAAAGCATAAATAACTAAAACATTTATGACATAAATAGAAACACACACTTGCTTGTTTATCCGTGTTGCTTAATATCTTTAGACTACTACTGGATACAAATTTATGGACATAAGCAACAATCTTAAGTATGTGAAATTTGTCTTTGATTTTTTTTTTCTAAGTCATATATCCAAGCATTTAATTGTTCATCCCAAAAATTTCTCACCATCTTTTTTCTCATTCTTAAAAAAAAAATTATATTTCTATGGCCCACATACTTCTCATCATAGCCACCCACACATAATCTTCCAAATCTTATTGCCTTCTAAATTCAATTCAAGTATATAGAATTTAACAATGTGTTGTACGGTTTGATTATGTTGAATTGCAACAACTCAAACCATTTAAAACAAAGATTCTATGATAGGTTAGACATTTTACGCTCAAAAAATATATGTAAGACTTTATACTTTGGTGACATCACACATGGTATTGCATAAATTATAAGTTGCATTTCTCTCTTCCTTAAATTATCCTTTGTGACTATGTAATTCAATCCTACATGTCATATAAAGTGTAATTCATTAGGGATTGCTTTTGATTTTCAAATTATTTTGTAGAAGTCCTTTTGTTCCTCATAGCAATTAGTTTGTATACTTCTATAAGTTGATTTCATGGTATATATTTGTGTACTATCCTCGATCCATTTTTATATAAAATATCTTTCATGAACTCATTAACCTGATGTAATTTCCACTCAAACCATTTCCTTATTCAAAATAAATTTCATTCTCACATCATATTATTCCATCTACCCATATCTGACACAAAATATGTACAATGTCAGAATTCTTCCAAACCATATAAAAGATGTTCCTAGTTATATCATAATTCTTCCAAGCCATATATAAAAAAGATGTTCTTAATTATATTAGCTTGTTTTTCACCCAACTAGATACTTTACATGCTTGAGCATGGGATTATGATGTTTGTTACCTTACATCCTTTCACGTCCTCCTTTCCACTTTCTCCAAAAGCACAACATAACAAAAGACACATACTTCAACCATGTTAAGGTTACACCAAGCCAATGCAAATTCCTCCCATTCATTAGTATTTTGTACTTGGTTACTATGATAGTTGGATTTGCTACTCTTTCTCCTCCCCTGTGTTAACTATTATGAGCTATCACATGTCTCAATACCTTTTACACTGAATTATCTCCACTAGTTTAACCTTCACTTTCTCTAAACACTATCTTTTTAGCTTCTTTTATTCCACTTTCTACAAAGTTGTTATCCATAGTTTTGGGTACATACACTTTTCATTGTATGAAAATGTAGTATTTGGGTACTTATTGGTCATCGAAGCAATACTTTTAGTTATGCAATACAAAATGTTTATTGTACATCTCCTCTCTTATTTTTTAGTCGGATTTTATTCTCTTAATTATATCAATTCCAAATAACTTTTTGTTGTAGGTGGTATTAATTCACTTCTAATAAAGGTTAAGTAGGTCAAATTATAATTCAATCACATGTTTTAACTTCTAGACACTCTTAAGTAAAAAAAGTTGTATCTTGATTTTTAATTATAATTTTTTGGATCAATTATAAGTGTTCGATCCAAAATTAACAATATACATATCAATTTCTCATTTCCCTTACACCTAAAATATGATAGATGGAATTGTTTGAAATGTTACTATTACGGGATTGACAAATGTACCATATCGCACAAATAATAAAGTGAAAAGTCCAAAAATAGTTTTCCAAGAAAGTAATGTGGTTTAAGAAAAAATATGTTTCTTTACTAATGAAGGTTAAGAATTTTCAAACAAGAAAACACTTTGATGAATGGGAAATAAGTCTAAAGCTAAGAAAGCAATAAAATTTACACAATAAAAACAATTAATTTGATTTAAGAAAATATATGATAAAAGTTTCACTGAGATTGGGTTTCATTATTCAATTCAAAGTAAAAACACCAAACAATATACTTTTAATTCCTTCTCCAACATTCACACTTTTTATAACAAACCATAATATCTTACGGTCAAATCTAAACTTGAATAATAAAACTCTTATGTCCAGCCATTTTTATTACAAGTTTGCATAAATGTCCAATATTTTGATGTTATGAACGACTAAATGTTCCACATCTATATGTAGGATGTGAAATATTTTAGTTATTCTATCTTAATCAGATTTCTCAACCTATTTTTCAATCAGCACGTACTCCTACATATATATTTAATATAGAAAATGCAGTAAAAACAAAAATAGAATACAAGAGTCAAATTTACAAAGAATAAAGAATGCATTACACCCAACCCCGTGAATAAGGGAGTTAGTTACTCCTAAACATTATGAATACTAGAATAATGATGAAGGTGAATGTCTCTAGCCTTCAGAAAGTGTTTCTACCTTCATTTCTATTAGGTCAAGAGTTTTTCTCCTCAAAAGTTTTCTTTTGTCCTATGTCTTTATAGATTTCTCTCAACTAATAGCTCGTTTGGCGACTTCCCTCGTTGGACGAGTGGACCTTTGCTAGGCGAGTAGCTCGATTTGGATTGGGCTTGAATATTTGTACATGATTTTGTATTTGAGTAATCAACTTTATCAATATTTGATTCTATTGATAAATTTGATAATCAAATTATGATGACGTTCTTCATAATTTCTTTGACATTTTCACTTATTTGTAAAATATTAAATATATAAACCAAATACTTATCTTTTCCAATTTTATTAAATAAAATATAAAATATTTAAAAAAGATAATAATAAAATAAAAATAAAAATATGATAATGTGAACTATTAGTTACATTAATTGGTTATGGAGTTGCATCATAGAAAACTACCTAAACTTAATCCTTTTTCTTAGATTCTCTATATTATAATTTATTTCGAAAAACCTGCCATACTAAATGCTAGTGCTTTTGTTCTCCAAAATTCATCTAAGAAATCAAGTGTACGAACTTTCCTTTTGTTGTAGTGTTGTAGCTTTTCATATGCAGACTTTACCATGTACAACTCCTCATCTTTATCATACCATTACCAATGCACTATACTTATTTTTGCTCAGTGTAATTTGTTCTACCTCATGCATCAAACTTATCAAGCTTAATATTTTGACAACTTTTAAAAAATACATCTACTTGATAACTTATATAATAATATATACTAATTTTAAGTTAAAAAATAAAATAAATATAACTAAAATATTATTAATGTGATTTTTTTTTGTCTTTGGTGTTAATATATTTCTCGTCCAAATTTAATTTGAATTGTCTCATCCCTTATATCTTACTCCCATCCATTCTCCCATGTACCAGAAAGTCTCCAATTTTGATTTTCTTGATATTGTAGTTTGTTTACACTTTGCTTCATGGCCGGCCAAGCTCTTTTCATTTACAACCCTTTCCTTTTCCGATCTCTATTTATATGTATATGAACTTTTAATGTAAGATAAGGTTTCTGAAATAAAAAATGTCTCTCTCTTTATCTATCTATCTATAGAAGATTATCTTTTACAATAACGAAAAAGTAAATTTTCAATATGTAGTTGTATACAGATAATCGTTTCACTTTAAAAAATTGCACAACTTTTAAAAGTTCGCAGAACTAGTGCGTTTTAATATTACTAGTTTAATGTTCAATCTAATGCTTAATATATATTTATGAAAACAAAAATGTTGCTAATAGTTAATGCTAAATCTGCATGTATGAAGTGTTGCTTTAGATTGTTTTGAATTTTAATTATCTGCATAAATAGTGGGGATATTGGGAGCATCAAACTTCACATAACTGCTATAATATATAATGGATGAACAAATTTATAGAGCACCGTACTAATATAGGTAAGATTTAGACAGGGGTCTTTCCAAATGATGAGACTTGTCCAGTGTAAGAATATTCTCTTATTTTAGTTATTCATTAATGTGCTTCATAATAACTTTATTCATAAGATACTAGGGACCATTATGAATATCTCAAAACCTTTAATTAATTACTAATAGCAGCCCAGTATTTCAAGTGTTCTTTTTATGCTATTTTCCAATTATAAGTAAAACATTCTTCAGAGGGAGTTTTCAACTCAGGTTTTTTTCCCACAAATGCAATTTACTTTTACAATTATTAAAGTGGTGCAGAAATTTTTTAGAATTTTAAAAATTCCAACGAAGGATAAGTCGTGCTAAGATAGTAAAATTTTACAATAAAATAGTCATGTCAATATAAACTAATTTTAATTAAAATGAGCTGAAGTCGTGCGAACATGAAAAAACTTCTTTGTTGTTTGAAAGTCGTGCCAAATCGAAACAACTTTAATTAACTTTTGAATCAAAGTCGTGTCAATATGAGAAGACTTTAGTATTAAATTGTTAATAAATAAGTCGTACCATATTAAAGAAACTTCAATATTATATTGATAATGAAAAAGTCGTACCATATTCGGATGACTTCAGTTTGACTGAAAAAAAATAAATATTTTTTAGTGATATTAATTAGTTAAATAATAATGTATATAGGTAGTTAATAATTTCATGATGATTTTGTTTCTTATAATAGGGCATGAAAATTATCTATGAGAGTCTGTGCCACAAGGAGGTCTTGTTCGTTGTCGTCTAGGTCTTATTTGAAGGCTCTGAATTGGATCATCATCATCATTATCTTCATGTTGTTGTCTTTGGTTGATATCTTCCACCATTTGTGGTAGCATTGTAGGCCGATAATATTGCTCGAAGGATGTGGGATATGCGAATAGAGGTGTTGACGAAGAAGTTGCAAAGACATTTTGTGTAGGACCATAAAAAGTATCGAGTTGTTGAGGAAACATGTTATATGTGTATGGAACTTGAATGGAGTATGTGAAGATATTGGTTGTGATGCATCCATGTATGGTGGAAAAGGAAGTGGTTGAAAACTCGGTTGACCAAACGACTAGTATTAATTAAGGTTGTTGAACATATGAAGAAGATCTAACATGTTCATAAGGAGTGTGTGGTGGAGGTTGGGTAGACTCTTGTGGCATATCATATTGTAATATAAAATGAAAATGTTTAGTTAAGATGATAAAAAATTACAAATAAATTGTTCAAGAGAGGTGACTTACATCGTCGTCGGATGATGATTGCGGAGGTGAAATATAACGAATAGCATGGTTGATGTACCACTCCATATACGTTGTGGTGTCACGCAAGTGGCCATTGTCAGTGAAATTAATATTCAATTAGACGATTATAGCGATCGTTCCACATTGTTATCCATGCGGCATTTGTTAAGGCCAATTTCTTTATGTTCTACCTCTCATATCTTCTATGTGTAACTGATCCAAATTCAAAGGGTTAGTTGGAATATTTTGGCGAAATCCAAATTGTCGCATGACCCGATCAGCCTGATGAAATTTCATGGTCGCAAAACAGATAAGAGGGACTACCGCCTAACAAACTGGAGAGACCTCAATATCAATTAGTGCAATGACGACACCCTTGGAGTACAGTGTCCACAAGAACTAAAAAAACTATATATCAGTAGCGGTGGAAGTTGTGTGTTTATTATACATACAAACTTTGTACAAGAAGGGAGCAAGATCATTGCCAATTTGTGTTGTTGTTAAAAAAATCTTTGAACAAACAAAAAAGTGGTTTGTGGAACGAGGGACAAAGATTGAATGCATGTTACGAGCTGACCACCAATATCCGAAGGATATTTATGCTTTATTAAGAAAAAATGAACAACAATTTGCCATGTGCCTTGTCAAGAGATATGATTGCCAAAATTCAGTGTTTGATGTGTATGAGATTTCCACTCCCCAACTTGGACGTCAACCAATGTCATACATTGTTAAGTTATCTGAATGGTGGTGTGATTGCGGGGGGTTTCAAGCTCTTCACCTACCTTGAACTCATGTAATGGTTGTTTGCTCATCCTTCCATTTACAGCCTTCGACATTTGTGGACCCTGTCTATAGTCTCCAAAATATCTTCAAGGCCTATGAGGTGCAATTTCAACCTGTTCAAAACGAATATTATTGGTCTACTTGTATTGGTCCAAATTTAATGTATGACCCTCACACGCGACACAACAAACAAGGAAGACGAACTACAACTCGTATCCACAACAAAATGGATCAGTCACTGCTAAATAAACCAAAGAAATGACCCTTTTGCAGAAGTATTGGTCATAAGAGAAGCAATTGCCCAAATAAACAATAAAATTTTATTTTATGTAACTCTCGTAACTTCGGTTTACCAACTTTGTTGTTCACTTATATTTTAATATATATCAACCAAAAAATTATTGGATTTCATACATTTGTTATTAAAAAACTCTTTTTCTTTTTCTTTTCTTTACCTTTTTATATCTTGTATAATTTCTATATATACAATAAAAATTTTAACTTCTTTATTTAATTTAATATTATCATAACCAAATAATATTTTCTTTTTTACAATAATACATACGTACGATATTTGTTTCAACTGAGGTCTTGGATATGAACAATGAAGTCCTGCCATTATGGCAAGACTTTTCTTGTTAATGAAATCGTCCCATTATGACGAGACTTTGGTTCAATGAAGTCGTATCATTAAAGCACGACTTTGATTATTCTCGTAATTAATTTAAGTGAAGTTGTTTATGTCTCTGACGACTTCTAGCAAATATATTAAAGTCTCTGCGATTTGGTATGACTTTAACACAACTTAATTGAAGTTATCTCATTTTCATGCAACTTCTTCAGGGCAAAGTCCTGCAATTTTCACATGACTTACCTCTGCCGGGAAATTAAAAAAAAGGGTTAAATATGTTTTTGGTCCCTCAACTTTTAGTAAAAATTGGAATTAGTCCCTCCTCGAAACTTTGGCCCAATTTAGTCCTCCAATTTCAGAATTGCGTGAATTTAGTCCTTTCAAGCAAAGCTTGTTAAGTTTATTTAAAGTTTCAAACGCATTTCATGATAACATTAGAAATGTTTAAACCGTTTGACACATTTTAGTTTCAATATTAGCTAAGAAACTATCATGAAACGCATTTGAAGCGTCAAATAAACTTAAGAAAATTTAGTTAAAATGATTAAATCCACATAATATTGAAGTTGAGGGACTAAATTGGGTCAAAATTTTGAAGAGTGACTAATTACAATTTTAACTGAAAGTTGAGGGATCAAAAACATATTTAACCCAAAAAAAAATACACCAGTTTAGGAAATATCATTTCAAATTGCACCATTCGGGGAAAAGAACCTTCAACTCACCTATATTTCTAGGGTTTTTAAAAATATTCATTAACTTCGTTAAAAATTTGATAATGAAGAAAGCGAGTGGTATTGTCCAATGATGTTACATAGGAATGGAATGTGTTGCAGGTCTTGTGAGGGTGTGATGGCAGAAAGGTGGTGGTTGTTTTGGAGGAGACCTCATGAACAGTGATGAAAATAAATGAAGCAAACAGTGCAGTATGGGCCTAGGGCTATGATGGAAGGGCATGGCCCAGCTCATGTTGGCCCATTTTCATCCATACACTGGTAGTACCATCTTCCACCACCTTACCCACCTTCATTTTCTTCTACCATCTCATAAATTTATATCGTAAAATCCTCTTGTCTAATTTTTCATCATTTTTCTTATTTGTTAAATGAAAGAAATGATTTATTATACTTATACTCAATATTAAGAAATATGAGTGTGGAAAGTACACTCATAAATAAGACAAGACAAAAAACCTTTTTGTTCCATCAATGCCATTAAATAACATGACAATTAACTTAATTAACATATACAACTTAAATTGTATTTTTTAATATTTAAAAATGGCATTTTGTGTGTGCTAAATTAAAATGCAGTATTTGTCAATCTTAACCTAATTATATTGTCACATTTAGCTCATTATTATGCAAGGTCTGGGAAACTACTTTCAACCGACAACAATCGAATCACAAAAGCAGAAGAGTTGACTGTAAAATCGAATTAACAAAATTATGTCCCACACTTTGGTTTTGAAGTCAACACTCAAGAGCATGGGACAGCTTCAAATTTTATTCATGTCATAACGTCTAATAAAATCTATTTTATTTATTTATTTTATTTGTACTTATCTTTTTACTCAACGAAAACGCGTCGAGTACTTACCATTTTCAAACACTCGTTTTCACAAAAGTTGAATTCTTCGAACATCGCGTAACAAAAAATTAATAAACTACTCGTCTTTCCTATTTTTGTTGCATCGCATTGATACGCCATTAAGAACCACCGTTCAAGTAAACACACACACAAAAAGTGGCAGAAAAAACCAGAAGAAAATTCAGATTTATGATGAAATCTCATATATAACTCATCCACTAAAAGGAATAACCAAAATATAGTACAAAAATTTCACCAACAGAATATGTACCCCATTTTCTCTCCTGTTAATACAAAAGGGAAAAAAAAAATTCCAAGGAGATAACGCATACTTGAAACTTGTTGAACTACTTGAGAGAAATCAAATTAATCTACCCACGTTAAGATGTTAAATCTGTGAAATTATGTAGAAGAATTGGGTGAACTAAGCAAAAGCTTCGCCGGTGGAGGAAACTCCGAAAATGAGCTCAAGGTCCGGTGGCACAAAGTAGCCGTTCTTCGGTGGCGCCCTCTGCCGCGCCGTGTAATGCGGCGGCTTCTTCTTGGGAGCCGGCGGGCACACCAGCGCCGCCGGTATCCGACGAGGGGTTCGTTTGGGCGTGCGGCAACCTTCGTCAACGTTCTTGACCATGTTTTTCAACTTTTGAGAATGTCTGTGTTTGGGAGCGCGCGAACGTTGTTATTTATAGGTACACCGAGGAAAAGGTAGGTTGGGGTGACTCAAGTTACTTGCTCCGCAAGGAGACAGAGTATGTTACGTGCTTTGGGTCGCGCAAGCGTGTGGTGGAATCTTGAGGGAGTCCACGTGGCAAAAAGGGCGGGTTTTTGGAGCCATGGGCCCGCGGGGAAGGGGCATAGGATTCTGGTTCCACAATGTTTTGGGCCTTTGAATTAAGTCCACTCTATTTTGGCGGGAAAGTTTTGGGTCGGTGGTTGATGGGCCACGTAGTTAATGTGCGCGTGCACAATGACCTTCGTAACGTTTTCTGATGAATGCCACCGTCAAGCTAACCTAAACCGTCAACGCTGGCGTTCCTCCGTTAAATTAAACGTCCTTTTGAATGGGCTTACGTTTACGTACGTGTGGCTATGTGGTTTAATTGGTTTCAACTCTTTGTTATTTAATGTATTTAATGTTGGGGGATAACGCTCACGACTCCACTCAGAAAAAAAAGTAAGTTATGGTCTATGTGCAGAATTTTTTGTACCAATAACAGCGTGACACCTAGTTTACAACCTATTTCAATTTAGGTTAAAATACTTCCTTCGTCCATGTTTTTGTTGAAAAATCTCAAATAGATCCTAAGATTTTTTTTAGTCTCAATTAGGTCCATATTTTTGAAAATGTGTAACAATTAGGTCCATTCCGTTAGTATAGAGTTAACGGTGTTAAGGATATGCCACGTGTCAGCTTCTCATCTTTTTGAATTTTTTAATTTTTTTTAAAAAAATTTTAAAATTTTTTAATTTTTTTTTAAAAAATTATTCATGCCACATGTCACATTAATATTGTGTCACGTGTCAAGTCAGTAAGGTGACACGTGTCAAGTTGTTGTTTGAATCTCAATTTGGTCCATATATTTGTTATTTTAATTATATTTCAGTCCATTTTTTTTTTCAATTTCATCATTTCCAAATTGAGATCAAATTTAACTTTTATATAAATTTTATAATGATATTTTTATTAAAAATTTTAATAATATTAAGTTTATTTTATATTTTGTTTTAAAATTTTAAAATATTTATTTTAACTTGTTACAAAATTGTTTTAAATAATTTATATACAAATGTTAGAGTTGGTTTAAAATTAACAATTTTATAAATTTAAATATAAAATTTTAAAACAATTTTGTAAAAAGTTAAAATAAATATATTTAAAAAATTTTTTAAAAATGGACTGAAAAGTAATAAAAATAACAAATATATGGACCAAATTGAGATTCAAACAATGATTTGACGCGTGTCACCTTACTGACTTGACACGTGGCACAATACTGACGTGACACGTGGCATGAATAATTTTCAAAAAAAAAATCAAAAAATTCAAAAAAAAAAATTTTTAAAATTCAAAAAAATTCAAAAAAATGTGGAGCTGACACGTGACACATCTTTAACACGGTTAACTCTATACTAACGGAATGGGCCTAATTGTTACACATTTTCAAAAATATGGACCTAATTGAGACTAAAAAAAATCTTAAAACCTATTTGAGATTTTTCAACAAAAACCTGAACCAAATGAGTATTTTAACCTTCAATTTATTACTTTTAACTATTTTCATTTGGGTAAAGTAACTAATATAACTAATATTAAAATAATGATAATATTAATTATGTTCATGATTTAATAACTCCAATTAAAAAATAATTAATATGTATTGATTTCATATTTTAATATTAAAAATAAAATAATTAATTTTTAATTAAAATAATATAAATGTGTATAATAAATTTTACAAAGATAAAAATGTCTTTTAAAATTTGTGAACAATAACTCTATAATATAAAATTAATATTTTAAAATTTTTAAGATTTCAATTAAAAAATATATAAAAATACATCTCTAATACATTACTAGTTTTATGTATTTATGATTAATAATTTCATATATTGAAATATTGTCTATTTTTTAATATAAAAAAATGTATTAAATTAAGACAAATGTTGCAACAAGTTATCCACAAGTCAGAGAAAGAAAACACAATGAAATTTTAATGTTTAACTTTTGGTTGTAAACCTATATTTAACGCTATTTGTTATTGATTTTTATGTTAATTTAATTTTTTTATGTTTAATTATATTTTAATTTTTAGCAAATTAAAATGTTATTTTATTTTATTACTTAATATTTTTTAACTTTATTTGTCAACATTAAATAAAATATCAAACATAATAGTACAACACTTATGATATTTTTATCCTTTAAATAAAACAAAACTACAACAACTATAAACTTTTATGAAATTTAATATCACAATTAATTATAATTTTTTATAAAATTTAATGTGTATTAAGTACTCTCAACCAGTGTCCCGTTGGTTAGAAGACATTAAAATAATATTAATAATTTTTTATTATTAAAAATTAGAAAGTAGCTTAGACTTGCCGTGCTAGAGAAGTACTTTTGGACAGGGGTTTCTCCCTGCATTTCCAACCACTTCTCCTGTAACCCAAAAAATTTTAAAATTTCAATTTTGCTCTTCAATTAAAAGTAACTACTTTTTCTATCTCATTGATCCACAAACAATTTGTTTTTTTCAACAAATGTCACATCTGATACCTTATTTTGCTATAGATGTCAATATCCAGTACTTTAATTTTTTTTTTTTAATTTTTACCCGTTACAAATATCGACATCTGATGTTATAATTGTTTTTATTTATGGATGTCGACATCTGATATTCAATTTTATTTTATGGGTGTCGACATTCGATATATATAAATCCTTTTTATATATAAATAAGGTAATAGACGTTGACATCTGTTGAAAAAAAAATTGGGATAAATCAGTGAGAAGGAGAAAAAATAGTTACTTTTAATTGAAGGACAAAGTGAGAATTTAAAAAATATTTGGAGATAAAAAAAAAAGTGATTGGAGGTGCAGATAAAACCCCTTATGGACATCCTTAATGGGCCATATGTTCTGTAGGCCTGTAACGTGGGCCACAATGGATCTGTTAATAACGTTGGGCTGTTTCTTTCTGCACTTTCACAATTTCTAACTGCACTTTTACAATAATGAGAAAAAGACAAAGTACCTTTCACAACTGCTGCTGTCTCATCGCCTCTGAAGAAAAAATGAAAGAAAAAATACAGAGAGGATTTATTTCAGAAAAAAAAATTAGAATATATTTCATGTGATTTGAAAAGTTCTTTTAGTACCATTTCATATAGGAATAATTCGGAAAACTTATTTCAAAAAATATGGTATGTATTTGGGAAAGTCTGTTTCCTAAATCTTATTTTAAAAATTTGTTTTGAAAACCCTATTTAAGAAAATTTGTTTTGAAATACATTTAATGTGTTCTGAAAATTTTATTCCTAAAATTTTGGAAAGTTTATTATAAAAAAAGTTGCACAACATGTAATTCGAAAATCATTTTTAAACAAAGAAAAATGGTTATTTTGAAATTTTGGAAGTCCACGAAAAAGTTGTGGGGGTAAAGAATGCAAAAGCCTAATGCTACAACACTAATTAGTAATATATTTTTACTTAAAACTTTTTACTTTAGTACTTTTCATAATAAATTATTAACACGAATTACTATTGTGACATGCAATTTTTGATTAATACTACTTAAATGGTACATCCAAAAATACATTGCAGTTCAAATATAATGCCGATGCATAATTTTTTACCTTTTTATTTGGTTAAAATTTGATAATCATATGCATCATCACAAGATTTTCAATTTAATTAAAATTATAAAGTATAACTTTAAAATACATTAGAATATAGTATATATTACAACATATATTTATTGTATCTAGGTAAGTTTAAAGTACCATTGAAAAAGAAAAAAATTAAAATTGTATAAAAATATACATTAATAGTAGAAAATATACATTTATTCTAAAATTCTTTTTTAATTTAGAATTATTAATAATTATTTATGTTAAATAAATTAGGTAAGTACAACTTTATCTCAATATCTAATTCATCGGATACTAAGCACATCTTAAACTTATTTTTAATTGCTTTTTGTAAGAGAAAAATTTTAAATTTGACAAGCATGTTAGATAAAAGATAGAGTATAGTAGAGTTAACTAAAGTGCATATATATTATATATAAGTTAAATTATGTTAATTTCAATACTAGTATATATATTATCATTATCTAAACATTAGCTACAACTCAAAATTATTAATGATAATAGGTGATTCTATAAGTATTGAAAATTTTAGTTATATTAGATTACAATTTTATAACATTATGCATTTTTTTTTAAAAATCTGTAATTTAGTTGTTGTCATTGCATATGGCTTTTTGTTTTATATTTCTTATTACAATTATATAAATGTCCTTTTAATAGGCATGAAATTATTTATACATACATTTATTATATAAAATGTTTGATTACTCGGATTATACCCATTTTTGTTTGAAAATTTCAAAATGGTACCCACTTTGAACTTTGTCTCAATTTAGTACCCAATTTTGATTATTGCATCAATGTAGTACCCTCCGTTAAGTCGTCACAAACAGCGTTAACTACCTTGTCACGTGTCAATTTCTGGATTTTTTTTAAAATTTTTTTAAATTGTTTTAAATTTTATATTTTTTTTTGAATTTAAAAAAAAAATTTGCCACATGTCAAATCCTTGATGTAACACGTGGCAAGGTATCACCACGTGACAAGGTACCTGACAAATGTCATTGTCTTCATTTCAACTTAGTCCCTCACATTTGTTTCAATTTAATACTCATATATGTTTATTGGTTTCAATTTAGTACCCAATTTATTTGTTTCAATTTTGTCTGAATATTTTTTTACAAAATAGAGAAATAATGTGTCTCCTTAAGACCAAATTTATTATTTATATAAATGTTATATTTATATTTGTTATTAAAAATGACTTACAAATATGTTATTCATGACTTTTACCATTAACTCTAATATAAATTTCAATACTTAATTTTATAACTCATTTTTAGTAACAAATATCGATATAACATTTATATAAATAATAAATTTTGTCTTAAAAAAGATACAATATTTCTCCATTTAAAAAAAAATATTTGAATAAAATTCAAACAAATAAATTGGATACTAAATTGAAACAAATAAACATATATGAGTATTAAATTAAAACAAACAGACATATATGACGACTAAGTTAAAATAAAGACAATGACACTTAGCAAATACCTTACCACGTGTCACTGACAATGCCATGTGTCACATCAAGAATTTGACATGTGACAAATTAAAAAAGAATTAAAAAAGAAATTAAAAATTAAAAATAATTGAAATTTAAAATAAATATTAAAATAATTAAAAATAAAATTAAAAATCCAGAGGCTGACACGTGACAAGTAGTTAAGGTTGTGACACATGGTAATAATCAAAATTAAGTACTAAATTGAGACAAAATTCAAAGTGAATACTATTTTGAAATTTTCAAACCAAAATAAGTATGATTCGAGTAATTACGCCTGTACCGAGAACTAATAACTTTCATTAAATAATTTTTGAATTGATTCTTATAAATGGATGGAGTATATAATTTTTCATAAGAGAACACTTAAATATGTTTTTTTCATATCCTTGGGTTTTCCTGAATTTTCCCCCTTTCTAACCTCCGAAGAAAACTGTTGAAAGCGAGAAGACGCTGAAGCAAAACAGGGCAATACAATGGTGTGATAGTGTTCATCCACTGGTGTTCTTCCTCCACGCCCATTCGCTTCTCCGTCCATCGAACCAAACCGGTTCGGTACTCTTCACTAGTGGCGGCGCACACACAAGAGCCGAAATCCAGCTGAAGAAACGAGTGCACCATGCCTTTTATTTCCAGCATTCAGCGTCAAACCGATTTCAACGTCTTCGATTCCAACACTCCTATTGTCATAGACAATGGCGCCTCCTATTTCCGCATAGGGTATTATAACCCTAACTTTCTCTGTTTCTTTGGTTTAATTTTCCAATCGAATTCATCTAACTAGTTAAGACTCGTTTTTGTTTTCGTGAATTTTCAGTTGGGCTGGAGAGTCCGAACCTCGTGTTATTTTTCGCAACATTGTGCAAAGGCCACGCCATAAAGTAACCGGTACTACTTTATCACCCTTTTTCGTTGTTGCATAAGATATGAGTTATTGCTTTAAATGCTCAGCGGCAGATTTCGCCTTTGAGCGGTTTTAGCTGGTTCAAACATAGCTGTTTTTCGTGGAGGATACCTGTAGTTTCTAAAAATAACTTTTTATTTAGCGGCTTATAATTAATTTTGATATTAAGGTTTTCCTAGATTAATTTTGCTTTCAATACAATGCCCGGATACATGGAGATACAAATAAATTGACAAAATATCGGACAATATGGGACATGAAACTGTTCACTAAGCCATTGTCAACTAATAAAAAATAATCTAAACTATTTATCTAATAATCAAAAAGTGAAAAGAATAGAATGTATAAGATTTGTTCCTTGTTTTAATCGTCATAATAGTAACTTATGTAATAAGTTTACAGAGGTTTTTAGAAAATGATTAGAGTTTTTGTTATTAACACTATGTTAGAGCCATGTCAAAATCAAAATCATGTCAAAGACAAAAATATGTCTTTCAAATTGGACATAGCGTGTGGAATGAGTATCGGTGTCCGATATGTGTTAGATACGTTATGGTGCGTGTCCGAGCTTCATAGCGTAGGGCATTGGACTAACGTTTGGCTTTAATATTTATTTATGTAAATTGTTGCTTTTGTGTTGTTCATTGTTTGTTTGAAAAAGGAAATTAGGTCCCATATGTATTTTTGTTTCTGCATTATCATCTATATTATATCTAACAACTTCTGTGCCAACATTGGTTCTTTTTGCTTGCCTACAATTATGTGGTGTGGTGAATACTTGTTCTTTCACACAGGTGAGACTGTCACCATTGTGGGTGACCATGATCCTGCTTTGCTGAAATACTTCGACTGCACTCGCTCTGGACCACGTTCTGCATTTGACAATAATGTTGTGTACCAGTTTGAAACGATGGAATACGTAAATTTCCTCTTGTCTCATGTTTAACTTGTGCGCTTCATTAATTTAGAAGAACCTGTTGAGGATAGCATACTGACATTTTTTTTCACTCAGATTCTTGATTTTGGATTTGACCGGATGGGTGCAACTACTGAGGTATGGAAATAGGTGAACTAGTGTTTAATTTTTTTTTTTATCTTCCTTCAAGCTGTTAGTTTATTGTCTTTTCTTCCTTGGTGTATTTAGTGTTGTTGATACTACTAAATCCAGTGTGCTAGTTACTGGATATAATGTCCTTGAGTTGGTACATAGTGGCTCTTTGGTTTAATAAATATACGTTCTTCTTTTACCTGCACTTGGTTAATTTAACTTACTCTTTCTAATTTAATGTCTATCTCTGGAGCAGATTGATCATCCTGTCCTGATCACCGAGTGTGTATGCAACCCAGTTCAATCTCGTAGTAAAATGGCAGAACTTCTTTTTGAGACTTACGGAGTTCCATCAATTGGTACTGATACTTAGCAACATGCAGAAAAGAAAACTTTATATTTAACTAGCGGTTTTCAGTAGAAAACTGATTTGAATACAAAATTCTTAAGTACCCTGTTTTTATCACATGATTGTTACTGGTTTTTCCTGGGAGGCATGTCTGGATTTTTTGCTAGATGCTGTACGTGTAGTTTGCTTCCGAAAGTTAGTTGGGTTTCTGTGTTCTGGCAGCTTTTGGTAATGATGTGGCATTCAGCTACAAATACAATCAACAACAAGGAGTTTGTGCTAAAGACGGTCTTGCTTTGTGTCCTGGATTCAACACAACCCATGTGATTCCGGTATTGTTTTTATATTATTGAATTAAAAGGTCTTATATGTCAATGAAATGAGTTTGTCATTTCTGTTGCAGAATATTGTAATGTCATCCACCTGAACATGGTTAAATTTGTAAATAGGGTCTCATTGTATACTATCACCAACTTTGTAATTATAGTAGTCAGTTTTATAAATCTACTTGCAGTTACTCTTCAGATTGTCTTTTGTCTAGAGGCTGATATAATGTGAAGACAATTCTTTTATTTTGTGTCACATATATTATTAAGTAACAGTTGCATGCCACATTTTTTATTTAATATATCTCATTTGCTCTTTTTTGCTACAGTAGCTAACTTCCTAGAATTTTGTCTGCCATAGTAGTGTTAATAATCTGTATAATTACTTTTCAGGGTAGCTTGGTAATATTAACAATTATTGATATGCACCAAAAACGGAAGTTCATCTTACGGTCTTTTTTAAGTTTTGAAGTAGATAAATTAAAATAATTGTAAATTTATCCTTGTAATAGAGAGTGCAGCAGTTGAAAATCTGTTTTATAGAGGATATGGGATGGAACCTCGAATATGGGAATGGAAGAGGGATCTCCCATTAAGAGGCACTTCCCTTGTAATCAATCAAATCCAAAGTAATATAGTTATGAATCAAAGGAATCAAATCATTGTAAGGACATCACCATGGAATATTATGAATCTCCTCTTTGCTTGGTGTTCATGAACATAGTTCAAGAATGGGTATGAAACCATTTTCATTCAAGCTTGACTCTTAGATTCAAAGAACACAACAAATGAAAGGCATTTTAGAAGTAAAAGAAAATCAGAGATGGAATGGGGAAGGGATGAAGAATCGTGCCATTTTAGTAGACTCAAGATAAGTTAAGTGAAGAATCCTGCCACTTGAGTAGATTGATGATAAGTGAAGTGAATCACCACTTTAATTCCTAGAAACTAAAGATAGGACTTCAGAAGGCAGAGCACAGACCCTCAAGAAGACTCACAAGTCTCAATTTCTAAAAGAAATTTCAATTCATTCTAAGTTGTAATCAATGACACACCGCTGCCTTGGATAGGCATGGTACTTGCCTTTACAAGATCTAGAATATTCCTTCTCTTCTCATGTGCTACCTTGATGCCTAAAAGTCCTAGAATATTCTCTTAACTGGTGCACTTAGCTTCACATCTTGGATCATGTTTTCCTTGCTTGTGTTATGTGTTTGGATAGGTTCTAGATCCTCCTTGACTTGGTGCTTTCCGTGCTCTCCTTGGCGCTTTCCGTGCTCTCCTTGGCACACTTATCTTCACGCCTTGGAGCATGCTTTCCATGCTATGCTCCTTTGTGGCGCACTCCCAAACCTAGAGTTCCAGGAGTTTCTTTAGCATGTTTTCCTTGCGTTGAATTGAGATGTGTCCTTGGATTGAGCCTTCAATTGATATTGGTCCATTAAGGTCCAACAAAATATCTATATATTCAACTTACAACACAATTAAAAATCCTACATACAATTACAATCAAAGTAAAACAACAGGTCCTACGCCTTTGGAGTTCATGAATAAAGACATATTTCTTTGAGAACAAAGGTTCTTGGTCATGCTTTGTGTAATTCTTTTAGAACTTTCTCGTTCCTTTTCTTCTTCCTTATTAGTGCACTCATCAATATGCCCTTGTAGGGAGAAGAAAAAAATATGAAAATTTATAAATAGCATAAAAATAAATTCTCAAATTTTATTTCTTTCAAATATCTTGATAAATAAGAAATCCACTGGGCATGTGATGAAAGATTGTGCCTATTGTTGATATTGTTTGCATATTTCAGTTTGTAGACGGGGAGCCTGTGTATGAAGGATGCTGTCGTACTAATGTTGGTGGATTCCATGTGACTAATCATTTGAAGCAACTCCTTTCACTTAAATATCCATATCATTTGTGCGTATCAAATCATTCGGGTTCTGTTACTAACTAAATGAATGTTAAATTTGGGGAATGTTTTAGAATCTATCGAATGATCAATGCAGGACTAGATTTACATGGGAAAAGGTTGAAGACCTGAAGATGGAACATTGTTACATTGCATCAGATTATGCCTCGGAAGCTAGGTTGTTTCAGGTATAGTATGGATTTTTTTTTTCCTTTTCGACTAAGTTCCTTTATTGCTTCTAAAACTCCTTGAATGATCTAATAATAGAAAGAACCTGAGCAAGCTGAAGCAAAAAACAGATATTGGCAACTCCCTTGGGTTCCACCCCCCACTGATGAGCCTCCTTCTGAGGAAGAAATCGCAAGAAAGGCAGCAATTAAAGAGAAACAAGGTCAAAGGCTTCGAGAAATGGCTGAGGCCAAGAGATCTTCTAAAATTAATGAACTGGAAAATGAATTGCATGGTTTAGAGTTTCTTTTGCATCAGCTTGAACAAGTGGATGAGAGTGATGTTCTATCATTCCTGTCAGAAACTGGCTATGTCAATAGGCAGGAGATAGAGTCTGCACGTAATAAAGTTATGCAATCATTACGGAAAGCAAAAGGCGAACCAAAGAATGAGCAAGCTGAAACTGAAAAGGACGATCTTGCCACTAGCGAGAAGTATTCTCTTATAAACATTCCTGATGACATGTTGACTGAAGAACAGGTCTGTTTTTGCGTTAGACAGCTGATCTCTTACATTATCAATAAGCTGAATAGTGTATTCTCACCTTCTGCTTATTTTAGAGAAAGAAGCATTTTTTTTTCTTTTGTTGTTTTATTCAGATTTTTTTTAATCTAGGGAAATAAGGTTTCCCAAACACGTGATAAGTGTACTCATATTTTTTCCGAGCTACATTTTCTTACAATCTTAATATGATTATATTTTTCAATATTAATTGCATTTTCTATTTTTGATATTTAACAGCTCAATGAAAAGAAGAAACAGTTGTCACTCAAATCTATGGCTGACGGGAGGCAGCGATTAAAACAGAAGCGCTATGAAGAGGAATTGGAACGAGAGAGAAAACAACAGCTAGAGGAGGAGAAACGCCTGTATGTTTGATGCTTTAGTTTCTTTATGAAGTTTCAAAGTATACTCTGTTTGTGGCTTGATTATGTCAGATTTTCCCCTCATATCTAACTAAGTAAAATGGGAGAAAACAAGTGATAGAAAAGAACGAGTATTCAATCTAAGTTTAGGCCCACTATCTTGAATCTGATACGGATTTTGAAGGACGGGAATAACAGGAGAGCTAAGTGGAGAGTTTACTATCCGCATTTACTTAAGCCCAGGATACAACTTTTGTCCATAGCATGATTGCAATCTTGACTAGGCTTTTAAATGATTATTATAAACTTTTTTTGTCTGCTTAATGTAGAGAGAACCCGGACCTTTATTTGGAGCAACTGCATGCTAGATACAAAGACCTTTCAGAAAGAGTTGACCAACAAAAACGACTTAAGACAAACGGAGGCCATTCAAACGGAAATAATGTGTCCGGTGGTATTGGCCGTGGTGAAAGACTGAATGCTGCTCAGAGAGAAAGAATGCGTCTCCTGACAACTGCAGCTTTTGACCGTGGTAAGGGTGAAGATACATTTGGTGCTAGAGATGAAGATTGGCAGCTTTACAAATTGATGAGCAAAGATTATGGTAACGATGATGATGAAGAACCTGATGAAGATGAAACAGAGCTGGCCCGCATCTCTTCTAGGCTACAGGTTAGATCGTCTTGCAGGATAAAATCCCATAAAATTAGTTTATGATTGTACAAGTTCACTTGTTTACATGAGTATTGATTTACAACTCACAAAAGCTTATACACTGTTAATGTGATAGGACCTGGATCCAACATTTATACCCAAGTTAGAAGCTGGTACCAATCAACCTGCTGAGGTGCCACGTGTTCGTCCTCTGACCAAAGAAGATTTTCAGATTGTTCTTGGGGTGGAAAGATTCAGATGTCCTGAAATACTGTTTAATCCAAACTGGATTGGGGTTGATCAGGTAGGATTAGACGAGATGGCTGGAGTCTCATTAAGGAGGTTACCATACATGGATGAAACCTTGGAACAGAGACTGACTAGTTCCATACTTGTTACTGGTGGAAGTTCTCTTTTCCCTGGTATAGTTGAACGTCTGGAAGCTGGAATTCGGATGATTAGACCATGTGGCGCACCTATAAAAATAGTGAGAGCATTGGATCCAGTCATGGATGCATGGCGTGGGGCTGCTACCTTCGCCTCAGACTCACAGTTCCATATGCAAACTTTCAGTAGACAGGATTATTATGAAAAGGGTGAAGATTGGCTTCGCAGGTATCAACTGCGGTATACATTGTAATTGGCCACAGTATAGTACTGTACATTGTCGACAATTTCCGACCATTGTTTAGAAAGTATTCTCATGTTGTATAACTTGTCTTGCTTTGTTTTTGAATCAGAACATCAACAAAAGCATGGTGTTACATAGCAATAGCTAATATACTTCTGTTTGGCACAAAAAATGTTAATATTGAAGAAGACAGATCGACTTAACTTTTTGATGTTCAATGAAATACTCAACTTCTGGAGATAATTAGTACTTTTTTTTCACAACCACCGATGGAAGTTGCAGAAGTGGCCATCTCAATTATTTTATAAATACGCATTTTTTTTTTATATTTTGAACCAATGATATTTTCCTAATGGCAGTTGGAGATTGATTCATTTAAAGATTGAAAGTTCATTAAATTAAGTACTATTTCTTTTAAAAAAGCATTTTTCATACGCAATTAGAATTAAACCTCAATAAGCAGTATATATATTATATAGTTCTTTATTATAGTATCCGTAAAATATTATTTGGTTTCTTTCTACGGATCCTTAACTAGTCCAGGCCTATTGATGTTCTGTTGAGTGGTGCATCGTTTACATTTGTTGAAGAACACAGCTTTCCAAGGTTTATTTATAAGATTGTAGCAGCTAAGTCGGGTTCATTACAGTTTAACAAAGCCAGATTCCTTTTGAAGAAAAAAATCCTAGTATACAAATGACATCTGGTACAAATTACAATGATGAACTAGACTTGAAAATCTGTTTAGCACGCGTGGGAGGGATAATATGGATGCCTTGCAGTTGAAGTATTGTGTCTTACAAAAATGAGTGATCATCTCTTGAGACCAGTGACTAAAAATGAAGTTTCATTTGTTACAATCATCTCGTTCATGTTATCGTGGTGGTAGTAACTAAGGGCATTCAAGCACAACACTGATTCCCCGATTGAATTGAAGTAACATACGAGAACATTCCAATCACAAATTCATCATAACCTCTCACCACCCTCCTTACATATTAGGAATCATTATTCAGAGACTAATAATGAGCATCAAAAGCTGGCCAGAAAATAATGATTTCAAAAACACACTAGTTGTCATCATCAAATGGAAGCAAAACTCTCTTGACATATCTTAGCATCTAACCTAATTCAATCTATATCTCAGCATCTAATCTATATCTTAGCATCTGGCTTTAAACACTGACATATCAAATAAATCTCTCTTGACGAAGGCCTTGTAGCTTTTGGTCTCAGCCATGATGTCTTCTTAAAGAACGGTTTAGAAAGCTGGTTAATTTCTGCAGAAAATAAGCATTCAAAGAAATCAACAACACATAAGAAATACAATCAAAGCAATCGAATTGAACACTACAACAGAGTTTCATGACCTTATCTACATTTTAAGTTTCACTTTCGAATAAACCAAATTCATCTTTCTCACTTTTTGATACAAATAAGTTGAAGAAATTAGTGTGATAAAATAATACAGACAGTCTATCAATTAAACTTTAAGGGATTAAACTGAAATGTCAAACTTTTTAAACTGAACACACCAAATTGTATTTTGGGCACAAATGAATTACACTATTCAGAGAAGAAAGCAAGGAAGCACCTTTGGCATCTTCACTCTCGAGAAGCTTGATAACAAGGTGCCCACCAACCTTCAACACTCCTTTACCGTCATCTGAACAAGAAGGGTCATCGTCAACTGGCTCCAGGTGAATTTTGTTGCCGAGAGCCAAATCCAAGGCACGCATCCCAAGCTCAAACGACAAGGCCGCGTCTTTGGTAGTGATTCCGGAGACTAAGGGACACATATCAGAGAGTATCACCGAAAACCCTTTTTCCTTGGGAGAAAGTGCCTTGAGACGGTGGTGAGAGAGGGTGGTGACGTCAGCAGAGATGGTCTGAACCCTAGAATCGCAGTGAAGAGGGGGAACCTTGACTTTTTTGGTGTCGACGCCGAGGACGGAGCCACCGCCGTGGAAGGGACCCAAGCTCTGACAAGCCACCTGGAGCCATCCTCCGGGGGCGCAACCGAGGTCGAGAACGGTGGCGCCACGGTTGATTATGTTGTGTTGCTTTTGAATCTGAAGAAGCTTGAAGGCGGAGCGAGCCACGTAGCCTAGCCGTTGAGCCTCCTTGTAGAAAAAATCTGCAGTTCCACCCACACCCATCTCCCCAATGCTTCTAAATTATTCAATTAACTCTTTAAAACATAACTTTAATTCACATTATCTAGTCAATTTTAATAACTAATTTATAAATATAAATATATACACATCGATATCGTACAATTTAGTTAAACTTAAATTTTATTTTTTCTTAAGATGATATTAGAGTCATATGAAGTCTATCTTACGGACATTTTGTTATTTGTTTTCCCTATCGAATCACTCACTCATGTTTAGTTTCATGTTTTAGATATATATGTTTTGGTATGAGTGAGTACATTAAACGACGAATTTATAATATATATATATATATATATATATATATATATATATATATATAAATATATAAAAGTGAGTGCAAACTCACCTTATAAATTAATTTTATAAAATTGAATTAGACTTAATATTCACTTTTTAAAATAATATTAGAATCATTTAAAGTTTATCCTAGTATGATTTTTATATTTGTTTGTATCATCAGTTATGAGACTATTCATTATGATAGTTATATTTATTATTTGTTGGATTTATTATGTCACCTATTAGATTACTCATTAATTTTTAGTTTCACATTTTACTGTTTAAATGTATATGTTTTAACATAAAAAATTTATTTTAAAAATTTCACATTGACGACAAATAAAACAAACTTATAATAAATTAATAAATACAAATTTCATTTTACGAATAAATTTTATAAAATTAAATTAAATTTAAAATTCACTTTTTAGAAAACTTTGTATTAAGAGTAAAAAGCCCTACATCTAACTCCTAATAGAAATTTTACAATTAGAAAGATACCTTTTTTAGTAAGAAGTCCTTATGTTGGTTTTTTATTTATTATTATTATAAGAAGAGGAAAATACACAAGTGATTTAAATTTTTCATAATGACATATGTCCCCAAATATAACCAAAATAAACGCAAATTATTTTTGATACTAATGTTATGATGTGATCAAAATAATTGGTATGGTAATAATGTCGAGTGGAAAGTTGGAATGAAAAGTAGAATTAGATTTTGGATAAACAAATAGACTGATGACTTACCAATTACCAAAATGGTTTGTAGGTTATTTGAAATTGATATTCTTGGATATGGGAATTGGGGGTGGAGAAGGAAATCGTTTGTTTCGGAAATATCCTTTGCCTCTATTATGTTGAATCGATTATTTATGGATCTGACCAAGGAGAAGATACATGGCTGTGGAAGGAAGATGACATAAAAAAAAAAATTGTTATATTACTTTATCATGTTTTCAAAGTTTCTAAAGGATAGTTTTAGAAGGAGAGGTTTTTATTTTTATAACTTGTTATGAAATATTATCATTAACCTCCATTTTTGTTTGGATGATAGCAGAGGAGAAATATGAAATGTTATAATTAACCACATAATAGGCATTTGATTTTTTTTTTCCAATGGTTCGTATATAATTATACTTCTGAGTATAAATGAGGAGAACAAAATACAAAATTATAACAAAGTAATATTTTTTATGTAAAAAACTACAAATAGAGATTAAGCATGTGAGGTTTTATGTTCTGGAACACCAACTCCAAATCAAATAAAGATCTCATGGGCCCAATTTCTAAAGGTCCATAAAAATGTTAAACAAGAAAAGGAAAATTGGTAGTTGATTTTGTGAAAAATGTTTGGGCCATTATGTATACTGGGTAGTTAATCAGGTAGTTTGTCTTGATCAAGCTAGGTTGGGACCCATGAATGATTAAAAGGAAGGTTAAGTTGAAAAAGAGCACAAAGAAAGAAAAAGTTAGTGGTTGTGGTGTGGTAGTGGAATGCATGGGAGAGAACAACAAGTACAAAAGTTGAAGATATGATTCCAAGTTACTTGCTTGCTTATAGGGGAAACTAGGGTTTTTTTTTTTTTTTTTTTTATGGGGATTGCGTAAAGCTCAATAGAGCCTGCTGATTTTTAGCAACGGATTTCACTTAAAGAACAGACATGCCATTCTAAATGGGCCTAATGGTCCACCATTGTCCCACAAAGATTGGGCACGTTTTCAATTACACCATGCATATCAACGAATGGGATGCATTAAATCATGCTAAATAGTAGTGTCATGACATTTTTTTATTTTATTTTCTAAGTGTATTAGGGTAGTAGTCACTCATTTTTTTTAGTCCTAATTGTTGCTTTTGTCGTCATAGGATGTTAATTAGTTGCTTACTTTATTTTCACCTCAGCAAGTGTCTCTCCACTGTGGCCATGATCTTGTTTTTTACAATGATACCTTTGTAGATTAATGATGTAATACTAAATGCTTATAGTGGAATCATTACACACCTCTGGAACAGTAAGATTGTTTCTCCAATTATCCATTTCATTACGTACCAAGATTTCAAAAGGTGTATGTGTTATGCAAGTACAATGTGTATACTACCCGATTTTGTCTGTCAAATATATTATTTTAATTTTTTTTTTATAGTAGAGTCGGGGTTGATGTTGTTGGTTGTTTTTACCATAAGACAGCGTAAATCTCCTAATACGAAGAGAGTGAATCTAAAAGTTGTTTTCCACCTATAAGGGTTGACAATAAATTGTTGGTGAAAATAAAAGAGTAAGAGAATCATATGCAGAAGATTATATGATACTCAAGTCTGGAAGAGTGGGTGTGAGAATTGAATTAGTACTCCTTATAAAATTACTTTGTGTTTATAGATTTTTTTAGCCTAAGTTGAAGTATACCAGAGATATTTAAAATAAACAAAAGGTATAATTTCTTGTTAAATATTTGTCATTTAATCAATTATTATTATATATAGGTGAGAAACTAACCATATTATAAGGTTTCTCTTATAATTTGGATATGAAATGGTACATGTGGTGATTAAGGAAGATGTAGTTGTTTTATACTATCTGTTCACATGCAATATAATAAAGGTCTTATAATAAAAAAAACTCATCCACACTACGTTGGAATTGGTAAAAAATGGATGATATTTACATTAGAATTAAGTTTAATTTGAGTATATTATTGGCCATTGCTTTTGTGCTCCTTTTAAAAAAAAGGTTTTGATGTCCTTTCTTGTGGGTTTAATGAAAATATGTGAAATGTAATAATTTCAAATTATGTAACACTATATTTTAGTTGAGAGGCAAACCATATCTAAATAACTATAATAACACCATATGGCCTCTCATTCAACTTAAAGTCGACCACCTAATCCTCACCCACGACAGCTTCACCCTTACACCCTCACCCACCTCTCCATTCTTGTCCTCGACGTAGGTCGAATATGTGCATTGCACGTACTTTGACACTGTCTTCTCTTGGGCCAACTATGATAGTGATAATCATCTCCGATGTAACGGTAATGATGGTGCTACTCTCTCCTCCTTGGCACAAGTAGAGGCCCACCATGGAAACGAAAACTGTCTCCTACAGCATGAGCCTTGTGAATGGTTTCAACTTATTTTGGACCTGTTAAATCCCTCAAAGAGTTTGTTGGAAGGGAGTGGGATCATTGGGGTGTTCAGTTGGGTTATTAGAGGACATGTTAGTGGTGGCAAGAGGAGCTTTTGATGATTCAACATATGTGAAGGTAGTGGGTGGTGACACCTGTTAGGGGTGGCAAAACAAGTTGGACCTGACAGGTCAACCCGTGTTAAAAAGGACAGGTCAGGTTGAAGATTTCAATCTATCAGTCCATTCTGATTCAATCCGTCCAAACCATTAATTTGACAGGCCAAAATATAGGTCAGCACGTCCTGACCTGTTTACCCTTTTTTTATAAATTAAAAATTAAAATAAAAAATAATTCAAAAAATAATTTTTTTTATATTATATTTTTTAAAAAGTGTAAATATGTAATAATATTGTAATTTAAATTGTTAACACTTACAAATTAAATTTTAACTAGTTATAATAGAGTAAAACAACAAGTAAAATGTAATAATTATTTTAATTTATCTAATATTAATTTATATGTATATATAAACAAATTTAAAAAATAAAAAAAGTTTAAAAAATTTGAAATCAAACTTAAAAAACAAAAGTGACAGGCTAGTACGAAATGATTACCATTATTTACCTATTTTTGTTTGACATTTTAACCTAATCCGACTCATTTTTTATGAAGCACATTCGAACGAATAAAATGGACGGAAGTGACCCTTTTTCTTCATCTTCTTATGTCTAAAGGCACTTCGATGGTAAACTAAAGCAATCTCGCATTATTTAAAATTATTATATATGTAACATGTTTTGATTGGATTCATATAAAAAAGACCAAAATCCCCCTTTTCTTTTAAGGAACACCGAATCGTCCGATATTATTTTGAACCCAAAATTATTAATTAAAATCTGGTATCTTAGTACATGTGTTTTATTAAGCAATACCATTGCTTAATTATCAAATAATTTATATACAGCACTTTTTTCATTGTTCTCCCAGTTTATTGGTCGGATATGAACCATTTTGCACCTTGTAAATAACACTTCTTAGCCCATCCTACACAACACCCTTGTTTTCAACAAATTGTTCATGCTCAAATCTACCTCGAGCGTACTGTTTCTGTTATTATTTCAAAGAGTTTACCACAACAATTCTTTCCACAAAAGATTTTTAATTATTCTTTATGACCATAAACACAAGTGGTATTAGTGTATTGATTTAACAGCAGAGACTGCACATTTCACCACATGTTATAATCATAACTAATTATCAGGAGTTGGAAGCAAATATGTCACTAATAATTGACTTAGTTGGATGAGATCGAAGTAAACTTATTTGCTCGTGCCCATAAAATATTGCTCGGTGACTTAGAAACCAAACTTCAATCCATTGCTTTGTTACCTAGCACATTGCACAGTGTCAACAAGTTATATGCAATCAATTAAAACCCCAAGAAATTCAGAAAAATTTATGCAATTGGCAATATCTAAATTTCAAGAAACTGATCTGGTCTCTCTCTTGAATCGAGACTCATAATCATTGATTAATTGTCAGTGCCAACCGAATTACCTACCATCATATGATTGAGACTTTTCACTAAAGGAAAGATAAAATGCATTATGATGTTTTTCAAAACATGTATTTGTCATTCTACATTAAAATTGAGACCAGTCTTGTAACAGAGGTTGTCCTTTATGATTAGAATATGTTGCAATTGTTGTTTGTTACTACTGATTGTGGTTTTGGTGGTGCATGAGTTATGATTGGAAACAATGTTGGAGTATGAAAGAACTTTAATAATATTAGGTGGAATAATAAAGAGTTTCACAGGTGCACAATGGTAGCATCCCTGCCTGAGAAGAAAACGAATGTGACTAAGATGTGTTGTTGTTACTTTGGTAGGTAGTAGTAGGAAAAACGGTAGCACAAGGCATTTCACTTGTGCCATGAAACAAAGGAACCAATTAACATGATTTGGAAGAATATGAGATGTTATGTCGAAGTCAAATACTGATAGCATTGGATAACGTTTTTCATAGGCATTGATTGAGTAATGGTGCGTGCAGCTACGTAGTTGTTGAACCATAAGGTTTAATTATGCACACTACGTGGCAGATCTCGTTGATTTGGTAGATAATACCATCCAATAATTTAACCAAGTCACGCCCTCAAACTCTCAAAACAACCACTCACAAGACTCATCAATTTCGTTATGTTTTTTAATCAGAATATAAAAGAAAATAAAAATTTAATTATTACAATGAAAAAATATTTCACTGCAATATTAAAAAGAAAATCATAAAAAATGTGTATAAAAATACAACTACAAATGTAAATATTTTACCCAATGGACTTAGAAATGATAAAAGTACTATTATACTAAATTATTAAGTAAGATCTAAACTAAAAAGTCTAAACTTTGGTTACTTTTTGGTAATTGAATTATGTTTTTATAAAGAACGGCGAGTTCTCCGTTCCGTTCGTAAGTACGTGGGTGTGACATTATTAGTCGTTAGAATGTGGGAAGACTCAACGCCGTCCCCAGATGTACGGTCAAATGCACGGCGTAATACGTGGAGCGTTGAATGCGGTGGACGCTTGGATCGCAGCTGTGGGACCCACATACTTAATCTATATTCGTTCATTTTCTTCCACCCGTTTTGCATCTTCTTCCTTGTTCCTTCTTCGCACACCTTACCAATTTCTAAACTTTCAAGATTCTTCTTCTGTTTCACTTTTCAAAAAAAGAAAAAAAAACAATAAAAAAACAAAAATTACAATTATGAAATAAAAAACTTGCTTCAAAATTCCCTATTTAAGTATTTTTAACAAAATGTTTTCATGATAGTATTTAACTCAATCTAAGAACATGCATTTTACTATGGTGTTTCAAAAATATTTGCAATTTTTCTAAGACAGGGATTCAATATTTCTTCTCTTATTTTGCATTAAAACATTTATATAAATTATTTTCCCTCATTTCTTAGGAACAAAGTTACTTAAAAGTTAGAAAGGAACCGCTAAATTGAAAATTAATTTGATTTCTACTAAAAATTATACAAAGTGTATAATGCAATTTCAAGAATTGATAAAATTTTCTCATATTCCTGATAATTTGAAGAAAAGAGAGAGAGAGAACGGAAAAGGCTATAAAAGATAAATTAAATAAAAATACTAGATAAAAGTAGATAGAGTTTCTGAAAACTACTATTTTTAAAATATAAAAACGAAATGGGTTAAGTGTGTTTATATTTGTCTATTTCTAGAAAATTATTAAAGATAAATTAAGCTAAATCATATAACTTTCGTATTATAAGAGAGGTAGAACGAGATACGTTATTGATAAATAAAGTATGACACTATAAAAGTATTTTATTTTTTAATGTGATCAGAAAGTATTATATATAACAAATTTATTATTATTTCAAAATAATCATTTTTTTAATGAGCTATTTCAATTCCTATTAAATATAAAAAATATTATACACAATTTATTACTTCAAATTATAAACAATAATTTTAAAAAAATCAAATTTACTCAAAAATATATTTACAAACACTGGTTAATTTGAGCTTACCTTTATGTGTTTTGATTAGTTGCAAATAAATATTGATTACCATCTTAAGTAAAAACACAATGCATCGTATAATTTCATGTATCATACTACGCTGCCGTTTCTGATTTTTTTTTTTTTTCAATATAAGGATCTTTGCATTTGCATGAGTAGAAATATGTTATATGTATTGTATAATCTTAATTAATAATGCTTTACTTTTATATTTATTTTTGTTAAAGACATATGAAACCCTAGCCTTGTATGAACTAATGATGTTGCGATTAAAATTGAGTATATGAAAATAAAAAGTACAACTTTGAGAGATAAAGAGTATAAATTTTTTCAAATGTTTTAAATGAAACTTAAAATTATTTAATTTTAAACCATTAAATTACTCTTAATAAATTTTTTAAATTTCCTATGAAAAACCACATATTATTACAAAATCATTTTAATTTTTTTTCTTAAAATGAGTAACCTGCTTAAAATTCTCCAATTATAACATTGACATGAAAATTTCTTTTCCAATGTCATAGTATGAAAAATATAGTTCAAGCTATTACCTGTTTAGATAACATTTTTCTTTTCACTAAAAAATCGATAAATTAAACCCATATTTTTATAATAATTTGGTCCTCAATTGGACGTGACAAATGTCTATGAAAAATGTTTGGATTTAATAAAAAGTCGTTTAGATTTTTTTATAATTTATTTATTTCTATTCTAAAAATAATATTGATTTCAAGAAATATAATTATAATAAAGAATTTGTATTATTTTTTTTCTGTTGTTATATAATCTTAAAATATACATTCACATCTCTTAATGTCATTCGTCTACCTTATCTAATTTCAAAATATCAATAGGGCTAAATTTAACTAAATATTAAGAAAATTAAAATTAAAAATTTTAAAATACAAAGGATATTTTTTTTATAAACAAATATTGAATTGTTTAACTACTCACTTCTCTACGTTTTTTTTAAAATGACATTCATATGCTTTGTAATTTTAAAATAGACACACACACACACACAAATATATATATATATATATATATATATATATATATATATTATTACAATTAAAATAGCAGTCATACTTCATGTTTTATTAATAAAATGTAATTTGAAATTGTTTTAATTAATTTTAAAATATGTTTACGTTAATTTTTAAAACGAAGGAAAAAATCTACAAATTCAATGTTTTGTTTAAAAAAGATTTTCGAAACCAAAGCATGTAATAATATCTCATCCGATTCCAAAAAGTATAATAGTATATAACAATTTTCCATCAACTTATAAACGATTAGCATTTCTCACAAAAAAAAAAAAAAGCTTAAATAAGTGTGTTGTTACAAAGAGATTAATATGAATGAGATTTGAAAGTCAAATTGGAAAATTGTACGAGTTAGTTACTACTTTAATGTGTGAACTCGACAAACCTGACATGGAATGCCATGTGAATAAGAAGACTAACAAATTTAGCAACTCTATAATATACTGATTAGCAAAATTTTATTTGTTAAATAAGTACTTACTTTTTCTTAGATTCATAATTTCAACTGCTTTCTTTTTTATAAAATACGAAATTAGGTTTTACTTTATCAGCTTCTCCGACTTTTGCTGTTTTCGCTACAGCGTTTCTGACTCTGCACCTCAAAATATTGAAAAATCAATGAAAACGAATGCATTTTTTTTTTCCATTATGTTTCAGTAGCCGTGAAAGGTGACTTCACTCTGACTTGGGTTTCTCATTGTTTTTATGTTCACTTCAAATTTTTACTACTAATATGATTTTGTTACCATCACAAGCACCGATGCAGAAGCAACTTTATTATTATTATTGTTATCATCGCATGAGCTTAAACTTGATTGGGATATTCCTTAAACACCACTCTAATATATAGTGAAAGAAATATCCTTTATCACTCGCTCATAATAATTTTTTTTATGTTTTTTAATTCTGAAAGGTTGTAATTCAAGGAGATAAAAAAAACGAAGTCATAGAGAATGATTAATTATAATCATATGGTATGTTAAATGTCATTGTCATTATCAACACTAAATATATGTATATACCCTAGTTTTGATGCGTATGAATATAATGTTTGGAAGAAAAGAATTGTGGATTACTAATGAAAGAGTGTGTTATCCCTGACCACTATATATTGATATGGAAAACAAATCACATCCGTACAACTATATTCATAGTGTGAACTCTTTCACTATTGGATCCTGGTGACTTTTTGACTCCAGTTGAAACATTGAACACAAACATAGTAAGAAGTTAGTAACATAAAGAACAACCTCAAATTCCAAAATAGAAAAAATGGTTTCAATGGTTTGGTTTTATGGCACAACTTGCAAATGAAGCAAGGTGATTTCATATCAATTTTCAGGTCCTAAGGTCCCTAACTTCTTTTGTCCCCTACACTCATCACCACCATAGTAACCCACTCACTTTTCTCATTCAGGTTTTATTTGGTTAATCAGATAGATAAATGGTAAAAAGTAAAAGTAAAAAAAAAAAAACATTTATTGTTTTACCTTATTGTTCCTTATTTTTATTTTTTTTTTCTTTTCTTACTTATCGGATCTACCTACGTACCACTTTAATCGACAAAAGGAAAGAAGAAAACAAAATAAGCAACAGTGACCGAAGGTGAAAATCAACGGTCCAAAAGAGATCGCAGTGGGGCCCAGTTTTCTTCACACTCCCTCCATAAATACCCACGAACCTTTCTATCTTCCCTCCACAGAACTCAAACACAAAACAGAGTTAGTTTCTTTCTGAAACCGTTCCTCTTCTCATAACTCCTAACTAAACCCTGCTCAGTGTTCCCACTCGCAATGGCTACGCTCAAAAGAATCATTGCCATTGTTTCCCTCACAACTGTTCTTCTAACTTCCGCCGAGGCCCGAATCCCGGGCGTGTACGGCGGCGGCGCGTGGGAGACCGCGCACGCCACGTTTTACGGGGGGAGCGACGCGTCGGGCACAATGGGCGGCGCGTGCGGGTACGGGAACCTGTACAGCCAGGGCTACGGTGTGAACACGGCTGCGCTGAGCACGGCGCTGTTCAACAGCGGGCTGAGCTGCGGCGCGTGCTTCGAGATAAAGTGCGCGAACGACCCGAGTTGGTGCCACGCTGGCAGCCCCTCGATCTTGGTGACGGCCACGAACTTCTGCCCTCCGAACTACGCTCTCCCCAGCGACAATGGAGGATGGTGCAACCCTCCCAGACCACACTTCGACCTCGCCATGCCCATGTTCCTCAAAATCGCAGAGTACCGCGCCGGCATCGTCCCTGTCTCTTACCGCAGGTAACGTTACCTTCACCCATTTTCGCTTTTACCTTTTCGTTACATTTTTTTTTATATATTAATAACACATTTTTTCATACTTTTATTTTTAAATATGTTTTCTGTTAATTACTATTAACCTACTCTCTTACTGTTTTTACTTTCCCTTTTTTAAATTTCAGTTATAGTGTTTGTTGTATTTCAATTAAATTTGTAATTCAAAACACGAGTTTAAAATAAAGTATATGACGGAATTTTTCCCGCATTTGGTAAAGGTGTAGTTTTTCTCTTCGGACAGTTGAATAGACACTGTAAGCGAAAAATTAATAATTTATACTAAAGAAAGGGATATTTTGATGTTTTATTATTTTATAATAAATTGCGAATAAGAAAAATAGACTGAACGCGCATGTTTGGCTTTTGGCCTTCTGAGGGTGCAAAGCGCATAATCAGAAATGCGACGTCGTTTAAACCGACAGAGTGTACTGATATTCTTACACTATGGCGGGGACTAGACAGTAGACTATTGGTGATTCGTGATTCGTAATTCGTAAAAGTGAAAACTGATCAGAAGCGTTGATTGTTATTTGGTGGGTCCCTGTCTGGAGAAAACTTGAACCGGTTATCTGAAACCGGTTCAGGATTTTGACAAACGTGCACTTTTGCCGCGTAACTGCACGATTCTCGAAACCAACCAAAAATAAGATAGTTTGATTGTAACTATGTAGTTGTATTTGTCTGCCCTGGTGGATGCGTTTTATTACGAATGATGCCACTGACGATTGTGATTGGGTGCGTGAATGTGCAGGGTGCCTTGTAGAAAGCAGGGAGGGATGCGGTTCACGATCAACGGCTTCCGTTACTTCAACCTGGTTTTGATCACCAACGTGGCGGGTGCAGGGGATGTGGTGAGGACGAGCGTGAAAGGGTCTAAGACTGGGTGGATGAGTATGAGCCGTAACTGGGGTCAGAATTGGCAATCAAACGCTGTTCTGGTTGGTCAGTCACTCTCGTTCAGGGTCACAGCCAGTGACCGGCGCACCTCCACCTCCTGGAACATTGTACCCGCCAATTGGCAATTTGGCCAAACTTTCACTGGCAAAAATTTCAGGGTCTGATCGTGTTTTCTGGGTTTTTCTCTTATTAAAAAAAGAAAAAAGCTTTACCTCTATGTAGTTTTGAATTTGCCTTGGGATGTGGATATAGGGTGAAAAAAATGGAGGGAAGTAAAGTAAGTGGTGGTAGTGATCAGTGAACTTTTTGACTTTTTTTTCTTTCTTTCTTTGTCTTGTGAAAGTGGGGTTGTCTTGGTATACGAGTTTGAAGTGTTATAGGATTTGAAAAAATGGAGGAGGGGAACATCATGTGAAACTTGTAAGGTGCTGAAGTGGCTTCAAGTGTATGAGCCCGCAGCTATATTTCTTAGACATATTTATATATATTAATGAAAAGATCAAGTGTGTTTATCTTTATAATCTTGTTCACTTTTTTAAGCTCTTAAATTTCCAACTGTGATGCGGTGAAGTGATGAGTTAGTTATTGAAACTTGACAAGTGTGTTTGTGTTTGATGCATGCATGAGATGTTCTAAAGCTGATGAGCACGCTTAGCTGCGCCGAAAAGCAAAAGGAGTACAAGAAAATTGTGGAAATGGGTGCTAATTCACCGTATTTGTCTCTTCGTAAACTGTTAGCAAAGTAGATTCTATACCTTCCGTGTTGTTTCTCTTAACTTCTTCGATGCCAAAATAAAAAGGTAGCATGGATTAAAAAACTAATTTGTTCTGCGGTATGTTAAAATATGTTTTCTTTATTGAATGGAATTTTGTTCTCTGTTTTACCAATAAATAGTGGACTTTACAGATTGTTGCAATAGTGTAGAGTTGGGCTTTTAAGAAACTTGTTACACGTCCAATGTCATGAGTAAGATTTTTCAAATTGCAGTTCCACGTTCCAATTGTTTGGTCAAGCAACAGAGACATAAAGAATGGACGTTTTTGTTGCAGTGATTCACTAATTGCCATTTTCTTCATTGGGTTTCTCTCTATAGGAGGCATGTACTTGCTTCCTTTAAGTAAATACATAATTCAACAAGTGAAGTAATTTATCAATTGATAATTAGAACAAACTCATAATTCAACTTAGAATAAGAGGGTTGGTAATTCATTTTTCTTTTTTAAGTGGCATCTTATGGCCGAACATGTCTGCCTAACCAACAATATGCATAACACAATGTATAGTCTAAAACTATTTTCTGAACACTATAAATTAATATATAATGTTGTAATGTAAAGGAACACGCTTATATTCCTGTGACCAATTCAACTATTCAGCATTATATTCCATGGTTACGTTGAAAATCAAATTTTCCGAACACTGTAAATTATCTAACAATATTCTAAGAGAAGATGCAGTCTGCAGGTAGTCTTAACTTATTTGTCAGCACCAGATTGCATCAGTAAGAAAATTTTCTTTCTTAATTTGTAGATCAAAAGAAAATTGAAAATTATAGTTGCATTATTTTATAATTACATACATACATAAATACCAGCCTTTACACCGTCCCTCTTTTCTGTTTAGATAGTTTATATTGCATCAATAATAATTTTACTCCATCTTGCAAGGTAGCTCTCTTTCCCTCTTCGTAATTCCATAATTCAGAGGTTGTATACCTCCCACTTGGGTTATATGTATTGATCTCTGTCAAAGCTGTCACCACTGCTTTGTAGACTCCTTCACCGAACTCATTTTTCAGTGCTTTCAACTTTTCATCTTCATTGTCTATGATTTCCTGCCATGAAAAAAATCGTGAAACCAGACGAGTTAGAAAAAAATCATAATTGACATTCCTAAATATAGGCACCATGTTAGTTCTAACATTAATCATCTGACATCATTATACAATCTACATACTAATCAGAATAGTTCATATAGCAATGTCATCCAGCATTATTTTTCTTCTAATTTTGTCACCATGAAAAGTTCATCTATGAGGAGTGCAAGTAAAATCGAAGTATTTAGGCATCAAAGGTACATGGACTAAGCTTCTAAATATCCATTCTTTCTAACTAAGAAGACTTCAAGGTGCTTACTACAGAAAACGCCAGATTTGATGAAGACTAAATAGTGATATCTATAAGCTTAAGCAAGGCACACCTGATCTTTTCCTTCAATTATGGTAATTTTAAATGGATGCCACCCTGGGTCCTTTATATACTCGTCCCACAAGGAACACAGTTCTGAAGCTCTTTCTTCTGCATCCTCATCGTTGTATTTTTTCTTCATAGCTTCAAGGAATGGTCTAATATCAAGCTCCCCCATTCTCTTCACACCAACACCAGCACGGCAAGATATCTCTTTAATGCCCTGCAACATATAACATTTCAAGAAAGTTTGGAAAAAGTTGGAAAAATTCAAAACACAAGTACCAAATGAGTACTGAAACCCCCAACACCGTCATAGTTTAAACATTGTTAACTGGTTTGCAATACACTTCAATATGGTAGTGTAGGTGATTCAAGGTATGCTACTACATCAAACATGGTATGCAAGAGGAGACGTATACACAGTTGATATACTGTTTTAGTTTGTAGTACTTCTGAACTATCAGTTAATGTGCTATCATTATAATTTTTTTCTATAGCATTTAAAATAATTAAGATATACACATGTATATTTGAAATTTAAGGAATATGAGCAGGTAGGGTAGGGTTTAAATTTATACAAACACATCACTTTTTCCTCTTTTAAGTTCTCATATATCTTTTTTCAATTTAAAGATTCACTTTCCAACTATTTTTCACAAATAGGGTTATCTACCCTTCCTGATAGCATTGTGATACTGTCTTATCATAGGAAGGAAACCCACTGGCTACTGCCAGCAAATTCAGGTCTGGAGGCTTGGGTGGTGGTGGAGATGAAAGTGGTTTTTGTACTACAGACTCTGAACCCAGTAAGTTGGAATTCCAAAATTCCAATGTCATTGATGTTCCACTTACATTAAAAAACAAACACTTTAAAAAACTAAGGGAATAGAAGACTTTAAAAAACACTTACATTAATCAATTCTTTTCGAGCTTCTTGTAGCTCATCATTGCTCTGACGCTCTTTAATAATTAGTGTCTGGTTCAGGGCATCTAGGTCTCGTAGTGACTGTTCCTTCTCTCTTAAATGCTTGTGTAAGGCATCCACCTTATTCAGAACTTCTGAGTCTTCATCTTCCTCAATGTATTGCATGACATTTAATTTTCCTTTCAGTTGTTGAATCTCCAATTCTAGTTTTTGTTTCACTTCCAGTTGTTTTTCAAGCCTGATGATTTTATGACGAAGATGTTCTTTTTGCCGCTGGATAAATATATTGTCAGGTAACATTAACAACCAGCTATTCTGATGGGGACAATGACACTCAGTCATTAGAAAAGCACAAAATAGGATACACAAACCTTTTGATCTGCAGCCAGTTTCCAAATATTTTCACCAGCTTTCTGTTGCTCCAGAACAGCCATTTCCAAAGAGCTATTTTTCAATGCATTCTAAAAAGACAATAGACATCAGCATTGTTATACATAACATTCTAACAAATTCTTAACCACATCGTCATTATTAAAGGATTTAAAAAATACAAATAAAACATAATGCCACACTTTTTGTTTATAGGTTCCATAGCAATGTTCTTACCGTGAGGGACAAAATAATGTCAAAAATAGAAGGAAAAAAAAAAATCCCAATGACATTCTTTGACATAAAACTCTAAACGGGTAGCTTTTATTTTAACCCTGCTTTCCCTAAATTTCATCACATAAACTCCTTAGCATATAAAAACTAAATGGAGTTCATATTATTATCATTATTATTGACATCCATTTTAGAATACATTACATTAAAAAAATTTAAAATATTCATTAACAGAAACAATCTCATGTAGTCCATTTTTGACTGAAAAAAGAAACAAAAAGAGTTTTCATAGAAGAAAATGTGTAGCTTTCAATTGCATACTACTAATAACCAATTAGATTACATTCCTAATATCCTTGGGCCTAGTTCTCACACAAGTCAGCTGGAAACATATTCCAATCATTAGGTGATCATTAAACTTGATAAGTAAAAATGGAAAAGTTATTAATTTTGTTTGCCAACTCTTCCATTAAAATCACTAAAACAAATAAATATTGATCATCTTAATTAAGTATCCTTAAACAATGATTTTTTCCTTCAATTTCTATTTCACAGGAATCTCAAGCACAGCATGATAGAAGAGATGCAACAATAGCAATAATAATAACACTAAACCTCCATAATCTCTTCTTCCAACTTCTTGCTTTCACTTTCATTATGTGCTTCACGTTTTTCCAGTTCAATTCTCCGCAACTCAAGCTCTCTTTTCTGAGATTCCAGTTGCAACTTAAGCCTTTCATGACCATTAAAAATATTCTGGAAGTGCTGAGTTGCACTTGATTGTATTTTCTTCATCTCTGAATACAATCAATCATGGTATAATAATAAAATGTCATTAAAATAGTTCAGCATCCTTTACAAACAATGAAAAGTCAGAAGTGTATTGTAGAAGATCCAGCAGGACATTTGGAAACCATTACTATTACAGAGATAAATTCTACAGTGTAACAACCACGATGGTGATGCAACCAGAAGTTTGCAATGTCTGGACTTTGATTCTACCAATAAAAATTGTTAAAATCAGACTCAATCCAGTGATATATAATCTAACACACAGGAAATTATGCCAATGTAAACAATTTCATTGTAGAATTGGACCCATGTGACTTAAAAATAAATTGGAAACCAAAAATACTAACAACGACAACAACATCAAACGAGTCATGGTCCAAACTAGAGAAATAAAGCAACATAGATTCAACAGCAATATATACCTTGATTGTGGTCTTGAGTGAGCTTATCTATTTCCCCCATTACAATTTCCATGCGACGTGAAGTCTCATTGTATTTTACTTCCATCTCCATTAACCGCTTCTTCTTGACCTGAAGAGTATTGTTCAAGCAGGAAACAAGTTTGTCATGTATACGAGCTTCTTCTTTCATGAGTTCAGATATTGTTTGGATATCCCCCATCTTCTGCAATTGTTCCCCAATGATATTATTCGTCTTGTAGTCATCAGCTCGAGCAATCCATGCATAAATACCAGACTTTTGCTCAGTATTAGCAAGCCAGTCCTTTTTCCCGTGATGATCTAATTCATATGCTCTTTCAAATGCCAAAGCATTAGCTAAGCCAGTCCAATCTTTATTAAATTCCATAACTGCAGTTCCAGAGTGACCCCGGATATCCGAAAGAGTCCGGACTCTACAAGGATTAAATCCCCTGATTCTGTGTTCGTCCCTCAGCTTGGAACCAGTTTCCCCAACACAACGTCCATCTTCTGTCTGTCCAGTAGGAATATTAACCAATATCCCAGTCCATGGCCACACAAACTGCTCCTCAAAAAGGATATTGCCTTTATCTGCAGTTTTTGGTGTACCATCCACATTCATAAGATCCATTTCCAAATATTTCATTAAAGCCAAATGATTAGCCTTTTCAGTGGCACTTCTCTTTTGTGAGATACTCTGACCCACCCCAGAAGCATGTTCAAGGATTTCCCTGAACACATAATCCCGCTTTCTCTTTTTATTAGGGCAGTATGGACATGAGAAAGTCATTTCAGAGGTTTTCACAATATGACTTCCCTTTTTGAGTGCTTCGTAGGATTTATGCACATACCACCCACTTATTTGAGTTGCCCTTATATTATTATCTTTATGAGAGTAGTGACCCGTCACAGTTTCTCCTGGGGTTGCTGTTATTGTGCCTGAAAGACAAAAAGTAGCGTAACTAACAAACATGTCATGTTGCTTTGTAGATTAGTTCAAGTATTGTGAATTTGCTGATATGGGCATAATCAGTAACAGAGAAGAAACATAAATATTGTTACAATTATTTCATTAACAGGGGATCACCTTGATCCATAGGTTTTGATGGAAATGAAGCACCCACATTCATAACATCCTTTTTCAAATATTTTTCTAAAGCCAGATGATTGGCCCTTTCAATGAAACTTCTTTTTTGTGATCTACTCTGACCCACCCCAGAAGCATGTTCCAGGATTTCCCTGTACACATAATCCCGGTTTATCTTTTTATTAGGGCAGTATGGGCATGTGAAAGTCTCATCCGAGGTTTTCACACAGTGTCTTCCCATTTTGAGTTCTTCATAAAATTTATCTACATACCGCCCAATCTGAGATGAACTCATATTGCTATCTTTGTCAGAGCAGCAACCAATTGCAGTTTTTCCTGGGCTTATTATTATGGTTCCTGAAAAATAAAAAACAGTATTAGCACTGGCTGCCACGAGTTACTACACTGATTTTTAATTTTGATCAAAATTGTCACTTTGCATGCTACTTCCATTATACACCATAGTGAATTGAATTAATCAATAACTAGAAAAAATTGAACAGAATCTCCATACGATCTCTTCATTAACAACAGGGGGATCACCTTCATTTACAGGTTTTGATGATGAACCTCTCACATTCATGACATCCTTTTTCAAGTCTTTTGCTAAAGTCATATGAGTAACATCTTCTTTGACTCTTCTTTCTTGTGAACTACTCTGATCCACTCTAGTAACTGGGTGATTACCTTCATTTACAGATTTTGATGAATCACTCAAGTGCATGAGATCATTTTTCAAATATTTCATCAAGGCCAGATGAGTAGCCTTCTCTCTGAAATTTCTCTTTTGTGAAGTACTCTGACCCACCCCAGAAGCATGGTCAAAAAGTTCCCTGTACACATAATCCTGTTTTTTCTTTTTAGGGCAGTATGGACAAGAAAAAGTCTCATCTGAGGATTGCACAATATGATTTCCCTTTTTGAGTTCTTTGTAAAACTTATCTACATACCACCAGTTTATTGGCGGAGATGCACTCGTACCAGTCTCCTTGTTAGAGCATTGAGCTATTTCAGGTTGTCCTGAGCTTAATTTGGTACCTGAGAAACAAAAGAAACAGTGATAGTACTGGCTACTGTCATGTTGCTTTACAAATATCTTTATTATTCCATTAACTACTTGTGAATTGGCACATTTCCGTATATTCAGTAACTTGGAATAGAGAAAGTATAGAACTGAAATTTCGTTCTAGACTAAGTCATTTCCATTAACTGGAGACTCACCTTTATCAACAGGTTCTGAAAGGCCATCCACAATAATAAGATCATTTTCCAAATATTTTACTAACGCAAGATGATTGGCTCTCTCTCTTGCACTTTTCTTTTCAGAACTACTACGACCCACCATATATGCATGTTCTAGGAGTTCCCTGTACAAATAATCCTGTTTTCTCCTAGGACAGTATGGACAGATGAAAGTCACATCTGAGGTTTTTACATTGTAACTTCCCTTCTTGAGTTCTTCGTAAGATGTATCTACATACCACCAACTTATTTGAGATGTATCAGTATCCTTGCTAGAGAACTGAGACATTACTGTTTCTCCTGGGTTGAATAATTTGACACCTGAAAGTTAAAAATTTAATGTTAGTACTGACTGTTGTCATGTTATTTTATTAAATATCTTCATTATGCCATTGAATATTATTGTAAATTGGCAAGATTCGGCTTAGGTAATAAGGAAAATATTTAAAACTGAAATTTTGTTCAGTAACTTCATTAACGGGAAACCTTTATCTGCAGGTTTTGATGTGCCATCCACATAAGCAAGATCTTTTTCCAAATATTTCACTAAAGCCAGATGATTAGCCTTCTCTTTTGCTGTTCTCTTTTCTGAACTACTCCGACCAACCCCAGAAGCATGATTAAGGAGTTCCCTGTACTTATAATCCTGTTTCCTCTCAGGACAGTATGGACAAATGAAAGTTTCATCTGAATTTTTCACTTTGTAAGTTCCCTTCTTGAGTTCTTGATAAGATATATCTACGTACCACCAACTTAGTCGAGATGTACTTGTGTCAATATCTTTGTTAGAGCATTGAACCATTATGGTTTCACCAAGGCTTAATACTATGTCAGCTGAAAAATTAAAATTATGGTTAGACTGTTAATGCTACCAGTTGTTTTGTTGTTTTACAGATTTCTCCATTAGATATCATATTGAACTAGCAACCAAAGTTTTTAAAACTGTTGACTATTGCAATTTTGACTGCATTGTCAAGGTTTTGGGGTGGTTGCAACCACACCATGATAAGATCTCAATTATGACCATATTGACTGCATGTGTCTGTATTTTTCTGCAATATCGAGGGACATGATAAAACCACAACAAGGGCTGTAGTTTAAAACATGTGAAGCAAGTACGTTATTACTTAAATCATATTTTGTCTTTGATTATGGAATCAAATTATTTACAAAAGGGAAAAACATACATTCATGTCGCTTTTAGTTATTGCAGTTTCAGAAAAACATGTTCAAATTATTCATACTTTCATATTGATAAATCTGATCCTCAGTGTTCACAACAATGATAAGGAAGGACTAAACTCATGTGTTCACAAAGTTTGATGATCAAATTTAACAATAAGAAAATATAGGGATATAAGCATGTTTAACTGAAAATACAAGAACTAAAAGTTTTTGTAAAAGTATAATGCATCTAAGAACCTAAGTCAGAGTTAAGCAGCTTCAAAGTTCTTCAAAATGAGACAAAGACAAACATAATAACATAAATATTCTAACAGTCTGCATACATATTATAAATTTACCAACCATCAAGCATGAAAGCAGAAGGAAATCTTTTCTTTTCTTTTACTTTTCAAATTTTTTTATAACTAATGAGAAGTTTGTAATCATTTAAAGTGGTCTCATGGCCTAAACAACAAGAAACTATGTCTCATTGTTCAGAATCTAAAGTGTTATCCAAGGGACATTCCACAAGTCAGATAGCAGATAAATAACAGAGAAATGTTCACGAAACAAAACTAGAGTCACGACAAACTTTGACATTTATTAAAAATTATTAAAAATGTATTTTTTAAAGGAAACAACATAAAAGAAAGCAATCAACCATAAAAATAAAAACTTACTGCACAGATATGAACTTCCCCGTAGACAACATGCAGTACAAAAGAAGATAAAAGTAAAAAGGAAAGGTTTCAACCGCATGCGATCAGTTCTAATTCTAAATAAAAAAAAAAAAAAAAAACAGGATTTGAATAGATACCTATTGCCGGATACAAGATAAACTAATAGAAGCTCAGAGAAGACCGTTATTGTTGTTGTTCTTCTTCACATTCACCAAATTGACACAATAAAGATCAACAAGCGCAAAATTGAAGAGGAAAAGTGATGATATTGGAGGGAGGGAGAAAAAAATGTGATAATCACAAACTAGGGTTTTGCGCTGGGAGGTGTGTAGGGCGTGCTATGAACAACTGTCATTGCCGTTGAAGTCCTAGACAGAAAACCTCAGTTGTCCTGCAAAGAGTTACTGGGAACTCGGTGAGATGGAACATGGAAATGATCACTATATATTACATTTTATATTATATTATATGTGTAAATGAACTATATAAACAAATAAATAAACATTAATGATTAATTGCAGAATCACAAATGTTCCATGTATTTTAGCAGTTTCATAAATTGTTATAAAAAATTATGTGGGTAAGTTTTTATAATATTATGATTTTTTTTATTATATTAACTAATAAAGTTAATTATGCTTATAAGGATAAAATGGTAAAAGAATGTGTATACAAAAACAGCAGTTACAAAATAAATTCCTACTGTTTTTTATATTAAAAAACATTAAAAAAAATGTGTACACCAAACAACGATTACTGAATAAAATATCCTCTGTATATAATCATAATTATAGATAATGGGAGGTTCTACAAAGAAAACATGTGTACCATCTCATTTGTATAAATTATCAAACAAAATATTTCATAATTGATAAAATTAAATTATAAAACTCTAATATATAAATATCATATTATTGTTATCCGAAAACTAAGATATCAGACCGTGGTAAGTTGTGTACATTACATTAACACTTTTAATCAAGGTAAAACCCTAGGTTAGGACCTCTTGTTCTTCTTACCAGATATTTCATTTCTCGAATTTGAATCATTATTAGAACGAGTCTACGGATAACTTCCAAGTGGACCCCTACATTAATATTTACACTAAACAATCTCCTACTAATTATCCCTGGATTAATATCAACAAATTATGATTCATCAATCAAATCTTAATCAATCGTTCATAAAAGCTACTAACTTATTAAAGTAGATCAGCCAACATTTCTCCCAGGTTTTGATCCACTCGCTTAACAAGCATGTCTTCTTGTTGAGCAAAAAGTACCTTTCAACCAATGACAAATTGCTCACACAACAAGTGTAGAACTAGGACCTTCAAAGAAAAATATCCTTCAGTAATTCGTCCAACAAATCTCAAGTCATTGAGTCCCTGACTTAGAGTTCGCCAAGCCCAACGAGTAATTTCTATATAAACATCAACATTTTATACAAACATAATTTAAACACTTAGATTTCATAACTTTCACATATCAAGTCATCCTACTTCTCAGATACAACAACCAATCACAGTACAATCATATAATCTATAACGCTAATATGTTTATAAGTTAAAAATAATGAAATTAACTTTCCTTTCCGTGAGACAACTCAAAAGAGTATCGGGACAAGACTTCCTTCAAAGCTACATAGTTCAGATTCAACTCAGGAACAATATAAATATGATTAAGAAACATCATCAAAACCACTGATCAGTAGAGAAATACAGAGGAAGCTTAGATGACACATGCGGCTAAAAATTCTCACATGCACAAAAATCAAAACTAGAAAATGGTAGAAAATCATTTTATTTAATTTGAGAAATTGATCGGACAAAATTAGAGAGCTCGCCTCAGATATTATCATCCAACAGTCTCTGATCTTCAAACAAACGAATACAAAAGTGAAAAGTCTAACGAGAAGGGAGAAAGTTCTAAAGAAAATGTATTTATAACTAATGAGGTGTTTATAACTAATAAAATTATTTATAAAATTTCTATTTATACTTCAACAATTTAATATTAAAATAATTGAGTATTAATTATTTTAAATACTTTACCAATTCTAAACTACCAACATGCACAGGCATAACATAATTGTCTATGTATATAGTTTCAAAGAACTTCTAACAAATATATTTATTGTGAAAATTAAAAAAAAAACTTACATTTAAATGGAAAAGACTTAATGTTGCTTTATCATGTTCATGTCTTTGTGTTGACAACATAATAATTAAGGACTAAATCTAAAACTTATATTGATGATACAATTAAGTAATTTGAAATAACTCTATAATTAGAAAAAGAGGAAAAATAAAATTTATTTGTGTAAGAGCACATTGGAGTTTAATTTTGCAAACATATTTCAAGATGAGATACTTAAAGTTGAAGGTTTTAACTACAACAATGTACCTTTACATCTATTTCATCGCTCCATCCAAAATTTCCTCTACCCTTATCGTATTTCAATTTAATAGTTTTTACCCTTTTGTTCATGATTAAACCCTTAGATCTGACGAACATAAAAGATGAAACTTTTAAGATGGAAGAAGACCAAAGATAAAATCTTGATCTTATGTGATATAATTAAGTAACTTCCAACTTGTAATTAGAAAACCAAATTGTAATTGGAAAAGGAAGAAAAATTGATTAGTTAGTGTAATATAAGAAGATCTTTAGGAAATCTTGATGTAATTATCAGTGACTTTTAATGAATGTTCACTGCTACCTTATTATTTTAAAATAAAATTTAAAGTTTGATTTTAATGAATAAGAAAAATAGATCTTTGTTCTATATAAAACACTCTGAGTTGTAGAGAAGTATTAGGATAAGTTATTTAGTTTGTTTTTTAGACAATAGTGATTATGGAACTTAAAGTAATATTCTGACGGATATATCATATTGACGTTATTAGATGAGGTTAAATTCTATGGATGGAATAACTGACGAAAATAAAAATAATAACCGTTTCAGAAATATTTATAATCGCTGTTAAAAATTAAAATTTTGTAGTATTTTTTAGTAGTTTTTTTTTTTATGCTTGAAAATATACATGTTTAAATTACTATCTTAATGTTTTCAAAATAATATTTACACTTTCAAACACAAAAACATTATCATATTCTATTCCTTTGTTGTAACACTAGACTTTTCAATAGTAAGCATGATTTTTTTATATGATTTAAAAATTTGTAATTTTCTTTCAAAAATTTTCTTTTAAGCTGATTTTTTTTTCTTTCATATATCAACCCATCAACTCATATTTATAAAAATAATATAATTTTGATTTAACAGTGACTTTTTTTTTCTCAATAAAATTTTTAAAAAATGATGTTTTTAATTATTAATAATTAAAAAAAATCATCACAGGTGTTTTTTTCTTCCTGAGAAAAACTTAAAGAAAGGTAAATAATCTGTAAGGAAAATTTCACTGGAGAACTACCTCATTCAATACCTTAAGTTTGCTTTTGGATCATCCAAACTGTCATCAGTGAACTCTCTCCCCACCCTGGAGCTTCCTGCTGGCACTTGTGGAAGTGCAGAGTCACAGATCAGAAACAACTTTTCAATCCATTCAGAGATTAAGAAAAATCAAAATAAAAAAAAAAGAGAGAAATGATGTTTCCGCAATTTGGAGCGACGGCGGAATCTCTGAGCAAGGCATCAACGGCGGTGTTCCGGATCGGCACCGACGCTCACCTATACGACGATCCCGAGGACGTCAGTATCGGCCCTCTCCTCGACAGCAAGTTCGATTCCGAGAAGTGCGAAGCTCTCAAGCGTTTGCTCGCTCTCATCGCTCAGGGCTTCGACGTCTCTAACTTCTTCCCTCAGGTACTGTACGCTTCCTCAACCATCGGCGTCTTCCTGATATAACGTGGATTTCAGTTCGTTTCACCTTCCCCTCTGAAAAGGATTTTGCATTTAGATAGATGTTCCGATAAAGTCTGTTCTATCTTTTTTTTTTTTTTTTTTTTTTTTTTTTTTTTTTTTTTAATTTATGTCTGTTCTTTTTTTTTTTTTTTTTTTTTTTATTTCGTTTACATGATTTAGAATTCAAATTGGAACTGATTTATGTTCACGGCTTGATTCAATTATGAATACAGGTTGTTAAAAATGTTGCATCTCAGTCCTTGGAAGTGAAGAAGCTGGTATACTTGTACCTCCTGCACTATGCTGAAAAGTAAGTGTCTGGATTAAGTTTATAACACTTTTGATCTGTGTAGAGCGACTTGAAAAAATAAGCATGGCTTGTTGATTAGATGTATTTTTGTTTACGAAATTGTAATATTTGAATGTGCTTGAATTATGCCTTTGGTTTGGAAGTTAATTTACATTGTTGTTTAATTGTGGCATGTGCGGTCTTAAATTTTGTCAATTATGAGAGATGTTGTTTGCATAATATTTTGTTTCTTCCATTCAGGCGTCCGAATGAGGCGTTGTTGTCGATTAATTACTTTCAGAAGGACCTTGTGGACACAAATCCATTGGTGAGGGCTTGGGCACTTCGGGCCATGGCTGGAATTCGCCTTCATGTAATTGCACCACTTGTTCTTGTTGCTGTGCAGAAATGCGCGAGAGATCCTTCTGTTTATGTTAGAAAGTGTGCTGCCAATGCTCTTCCCAAACTTCATGATTTGCGGATGGAGGAACATTCTTCTGCAATTGAAGAGGTCTGTTAATGCTGTGTTATTTATTGAGATATAAATTCAACTGATCTAGATGACATAATAATGCTGGAGTGAGTAATGTGATGTTTGCATAAGGGTTTATGTTGTAAACCTAATAAAATAAGTAACAACAACCAGATGAACATTAGAAACAAATCAAGGATAACTGTTATTGATTCAAATGACAAAGTCAAGGTGACATTTCAAAAGATATCTCCCTTATTACATTCCAATGCTTTTGTTTCAAGTTCCCTCGTACACTATCTTTGTGTTCCCTTATCCGTAGTTATATCCTATAGTTTATTTCCTTTGCCGCTATCAAGTACAATGTAGTGAATTCTACTGATCTTCCTAATTACTCAAATAATAGTTTTCCTGGAACACCCACAACTATATTGACTGTTAATCAATGGGGCTACTTTTGGTCACCTCTTCTTTCTTGTATAAACCTTCAACTCAACTCATACACTATCTTTGTGTTCCCTAATCCGTAGTTATATCCTATAGTTTATTTCCTTGCCGCTGTCAAGTATAACATAGTGAACTCTACTGATCTTCCTAATTACCCACAGCTATATTAACTATTAATCAATGGAGCTTCTTTCGGTCACCTCTTCTTGTATAAACCTTCAACTCAGGGGTTATCCCACCTCTTCTTTCTTGTATAAACCTTCAACTCAAGGGTTATCCCGCATGACTGATTCCTCGCTAACATTTTCTCCGCCTGGAAGATCAACCTTATCCTCAAGGTTGAGATGAGGAATTACTCTTCCATAAACTTGGCCCTGTACTCTATGGTCTAATTTTTGAATAATACCCAATCACCTTCCTGAATGTTAGCTGGTCTGCATAGTGTTTCATATGACATTGTTCCCTTGCCAAAAGATGTTTAAGTTTTTGCGACCACCTTTCCCAAGACTTCCCCTGGTATGAATTTAGGCAAGGAAGATGGAGTTCTGCCTTAAACCACCGTTAATGGAGTACATCCTGCTGCCCTGTGATACCAAATAATTAAGTATTATACAAATACTCTTAACTAACCAAGGGAGGCAATCCAAAATTTTGACTGTGCTGAAGTAAAACAGAGCAAATGTGTTTCCAATTTCTGATTTAATACTTCTGTTTGTTCATTGGACTTCAGGTGATATACAGTGTACTGCACTCATTATTAAAATGGTTCCCTGAATCCCTGCAATTAAAATACCTGCTGCCAGGGTTTGTGAATGTAGGGTCTTGGTCATCACTAAAAATAATCATTAGAATTTCATTTAACCTACACCTCTCGAGAAAAATCTCTGCCACTGTTCTTGCTGAGTAGGGGTCTTTTGATGCAATAAAATGATCATACTCACTAAGCCTATTAGTTACCACCAATATAGCGTCATATCCCTTCGAACCTTGATTGCTTCACAATAAAGTTAGAACTAACTTCTTTGCAAACAGCATGGGGAATGTAATTCAATTGCAACACGGTTGCAGGTGATAACACTTGATAATCATTGTGCTGACAAGTGTGGCACCACTACATAATTTGTGATCATCTCCTTCATTCCCTACCTTTTGTAGGTCCTTTTTAAAGCCCTTCATGTTATCCCATGGGAGTGGTGTGAATTCAACCAATATTTTGGGAATCCAAGAAGAGGCTGACAACATCAGTTTCCCTTGTAGTACAACTTCCCCAGTTCATTGAATCATTGGAATATGGTCATCAATGTGAATTAGGGTCCTTCTCAAGGTTGTTAAAATTTTTTCTCAAGGCTGGATCTTTCCTTACTTCATGGTCAACTAAATGGTGATTTTGCCAATAAGGTTGAGAGATGCCACACATCTCCTTTTGTCCTTCTCTATGAGATATTGTGTCGTCCACCCTGCCAGGGATCCTCATTTGTAAATAGCTTCAAACCATGTTTCATTAATTTTCCATCCAATTTCTCTGATTTTGAATTATAATCTATTGCTCCAGCAAGCGTCTCTAAGGCTCTTTTGGTCCAATGCTAACAATTTCCTTGGGCTACATACTTTTGAAATAAACATTATTAAAAGATGGGTTTGTGCCAGATAATTGATTTGATCAATGCTTTGGTGGAAAGCCTTACAGTACATAAATTACAATTCTTCTTATGCTGCAGATTGTTGGACTACTTTTAAACGACCATTCCCCGGGAGTTGTTGGAGCTGCTGCATCTGCATTTACTTCTGTTTGTCCTAACAATTTTTCGTTGATCGGAAGAAATTACAAACGATTGTGTGAGATTCTTCCTGATGTGGAAGAGTGGGGTCAAATAATTCTAATTGGGATCCTTCTGCGCTATGTGATAGCAAAGCATGGGCTTGTCAAAGAATCTGTCATGTTTTCTTTGTCTGATGAAGATGTTGGCAATTTAGATGAAGATGTTGGCAATTTAGAGGAAGATGAATCCTATATTACTTCAAAAGAAGACTCGAGTTATGCCATTAATAAGACTGTATCTGAATTAGCAAAAATGATCTTCCAATGTTACATTGAAGGGCCAGACGAGTACTTATCACGCTCAAGTTCTACAAATACTGTTGCTCCTAAATTAGATGCATCGCAATATACATCTTGCACTACTAATGTTGTGAAGATCCTGCTGCAATGTACATCACCATTGCTATGGAGTAATAACAGCGCAGTTGTTCTTGCAGCTGCTAGTGTGCACTGGATAATGGCTTCTAAGGAGGACATCAAAAGAATTGTTAAACCACTCTTGTTTGTGCTGCGATCATCATCTGCCTCAAGATATGTGGTATGCAACATTCCTTTGAATTGTTTGTTAGTTTATTTGTCTTGTCTTGCTTCAGTTCTACATACTAAGTTACTTTCATTTGTTTGTTATTAGATATAATTTTATAAATTATACATGAATTCTTCTTTTGAGGACCTTGTGTAAATGTCTACTATTTGATTATAGGTTGTGTTTTATTCTTTGCTCCTTATTACATTATTACTTCTCTTATTGATTTTTTACTAGATGATGTTTCTACTCCCCCCTTGATTATATTTTGTTCCTGATCAGCCTTGTGGCTCATGAAACTTTTAAATGAGTTTATTGAGAAGCATATTAATCTTATTAGCCTCTGAAAGGAGAAAAAACCTGTCTATCTGTATGCTATCTTTTAAATTAGTTTCAGAAAGGATAGACAATTTTGGATGTAGGGCCATTGAAGTGATGTGATAACCACCATTAGAGAAGAATTATCTATTGCATAGTTTTATACATTGTCTGGTGTGATGAGACTTGTTGAATGGTCATGATGAATGAGCACTCCACTAAAGGTGTTACGACATCCTTTGGAAAGGCTGTAAAACCTTGGGAACATGAAACTCAACTCAGAAGGCACGAAATATAGTTGGTGCTCTCATTTTAAGAAATTTGGCAACACCAAGAAGACTTGCTTTAAGTTACGTGGAAAGGATAAAGTTTTCATTCTTCTGCATAATTAAAAGGTTAGCCCTCAAGGAAGTTTTATTAGGCAACTTCAAGTTCTGATAAGACCCCTTCATTCAGTTCGATTCAAGAAGAAATGCCTACATTATGTGTTGAAATTGAATGTCTAAATCTCTCGTGGATTTTAATAGTAAGCCATGTTCTAGAACTTGCTCTATAAGCATGATTGGTAAGGACTCTAATTACTCTTTTAATGTTTCTAAAACTTTACATAAGGATTATTGGGTTATAAACTTTGGTCTGATAAACCATATGATCCTTTATTCACCTATTTTAACATCATATGTTTCTCTTCTTGGAAACCACATTACTGTTTCCAATGGGATCTGTATTTAAATAACTGGACATAGTAATATTTCTCTCCTGCAATCCCTCGGCCTTAAAAATGTCCTTCATGTTTCAAAAATTTCTAATAATCTTATTTTTTTTCAAAAGCTTACTCATTACCTAAACTTTTCTATAACCTTTTTTGCACATTATGTTTTTTAGGATTTTTTCCATTGGGAAGATCATTAGAGCGGGCAAGTAGTAGGATGGGTTGTATTGCCTTGAAGACTTGGGAACTTTGGATAGTATTAGTACACAAACGACTACCTCTTGTCTCTTGTCTCTAGTCTTGCTTTATGTCTAAGTCCTCCCAAATTTAGCTTCTCCACCATTGTTTAGGGCATTCATCTTTTTATGCTATAAAGTCCATGTATACCGTTCTTTATTTTAAAAAAAAAAAATCTATTGTCATTCAAATGTGATGTATGTCAATTTGTAAAGCACCATTCTGCCACCTATCTTCTTAGTAATAAAAAAAGTGTTCATCGTTTTTATTTGGTTCATTTGATATATTGGGACTTGAATCAAACTCTAGTTTATCTGGTGCTAAATAGTTTGTAACATTTACTAATGATTGTAAATCATGGTGTGTCTAAATTCCTTTTGGAAAATGATACTGTTCATGAATTTATGTGTTGGTACACAACAACAAAATGACATTGTTGAAAGGAAAAATATTTGAAGTGACACAGAGACTTCATTTTCAAATGTACGTCCTTAAATCTTATGGGAGAGAAACTATCCTCACTGCCATCTATCTTATTAATCTATTACCCTTTTGACTTCTACTAGATGATCTTAATCCTTTTGAGTCTATTTCCTTTCTCTTAGCTATTAGCATTGTTCACAATTGAGTTCAACGTGATAGGATCAAGCACATAGAGATAAACCGACACTTTATATTACAAAAAAACTAGATAGTGTCCTTACCACCACTTCTTATGACCTATTTGGGCTTTAGTGAGCAGATTTGTTTGCAAGAGGTCTTCCCACTAAATGATTTCATGATCTCACATGCAAGTTGGGAATGATAGATATCCATTCACCAGCTTGAAGGCGAGTGCTGATTCAGGATAAAATATTTTGATAAGCTATAATAGGATATTCTAATAATGACAAGTCTGTTGTGGGAAGATTCTAGAGGTCTCTTTGTAATCATTACTCTAGGGTTAGAATTCTTTATATATGAAGGCTTATGTTCTATTGCATTGAATAAATTCAATAAATTTCTCTCATACAGTTTAATCTTTTTCAAGTCATAGGTTTTTTAGTATATCTGTCTAGATTTGCAATTATGATGAGCATAAATTTTTAAATGATAATTGTTTTTATTTCCATGCACCAAATGCTAGTTGAATGAATACAGTTTGTGTACGGTCTGGGATATACCTTAAGCATCCTATGGTAGTTAGTAATTATCTTTTTTTAGTGTGTTAGAGATTCTACATCGACTAGAGATAAGATAATTTCATAGCATATAAGTGGGTGCAAACTTCACCTTACAAGACAGTTTTGTAAAGTTGAATTAGGCTTAAAGTTCACTTCTTAACATAGTGTTATTCTTGGTTTATTGCATTTTGATGGTTTCATGATACCTCCAGGAGTCACTCCTCTACTTTGATGATCTGCCCAGTGTCTTCTAGCTTGGGTGACACCCAAATATCTACATAGATGGTGTGGGTATGAAGTTGGAACTTTTCATGAGCCCTAGAACCTTACATTTTAGCAGACCATGTTAATGCCCTTTCCTTTAAACGCTTGATCTAATTATTATTATATACATGGATGGCATTGTTGTCATGTTTTAGGAATTGTTGATTTCAGTTTTACTCAAGGAAATTTTCAGTTGTGGTGAGTGGTGACAGTTGTCAAGATATGCATTATTAATGGACAAATATTTTCAGACATCTAAATAAGAGTTCTCGGTTTCTAGAATGGATGTAATGTTTGATTGATGATTCGTTCATTTAAATTTTCAAAGTACAGACGGAATCAGGGTGTGTTTGTTTTCCCGTTTGGGAGCCCAAACCCCTATTCGTTCTGCTTTGAAAGTGATGCCAAACGTTTGACATTTTTTTTTTATGTTTCATTTGGTCCAAAACGTTGGTTAATTTCAAAGCAACTTCAAGATGCTTTTCCGTTCAACCAGATTTTTCATTTCATTGAAAGAAACTTACTTTTCGTAACTGGAATTCAAACACACTATTAGTGATTTCTTTACATAATGTAATGACAGATAGCTTTGTAGCTTCAGGGTGTTAGAATTTTCAAGGTTTTTGGTTTTTACGCAGATCCTTGAGAGGTAATGGTGTTTGATTGTTCTTGGGTGATAACTTGGTTGCTTTTACCATTAACGTACTATTGCCAATTTAAAATGCTGGAAAGTATCTCTTTGTTAAATAATTAAAATTTTATTTATTTTTATATGAAATGATTATTAGGGGATATATGGGGTACACAGAACCCATAATTGGATAAGGAAAGAAAACATTATTTCTCAATTTCTTTTATAATTAACTTCAGCATTAATTATTGTCTGTTCTTTGACTTCTGTAGGTATTGTGCAATATCCAAGTGTTTGCTAAAGCTATGCCATTTCTCTTTGCTCCACATTATCAAGATTTTTTCATATGCTCTTCAGATTCCTATCAGATAAAGGCACTGAAACTGGATATACTTTCTTCTATTGCTACGGATACATCCATTTCGTTCATTTATAGAGAGTTTCAGGTATTTTACATTGATATGTATTTTTTGCCAAAATAAGTTAGGCAGACATCAACATCACCTGCTCACTGGGTTCATTATGTTTTATGGTTTTTTTCCTTTAACTCTTCCCTATGATATTTAAATCATGCTGTTTGGTGACACTCTTCTTAGTGTGTTGCTAGGATTATATCAGAGATCCGGATAGGAGATTTGCTGCTGACACGGTTGCTACCATTGGTCTGTGTGCTCAGCGACTTCCTAGCATTGCAGCTTTATGCTTGGAAGGATTGTTGACTCTGGTTAGACAAGGTGTGCGATATGGTTGTTTAGTTTATTTACTATTGAAATATATAATGTTTCTGGTTTAATATCCATATTTGCAGAATTTTTTTGTGGTGAAATTAGATCCTTGGATGGAGAAGAGGGTGTGCTAATTCAGGCAATTACATCCATCAAATCAATTATAAAATTAGAACCATCCAGTTATGAGAAGGTATTGTTTTGTACAAAATCATCTCCCACAGCACTGTTATTCCTTTTTTTATTATTTTAGAGTTAAAACTTGCTTCTAGATACAATATGGATTGCCTTGTGAGTGGGATTTTAATTGAGTGATTAGCACTTGCAATCTTTTGGTACATCGCTTGTTCATTCATTCTGAACCCTCTACTTTTGCATTTTAAAAGGTTATAATTCAGTTAGTCCGTAGCTTGGATAAAATCAAGGTTCCTGCTGCCCGTGCAATAATTATTTGGATGTTGGGGAAGTACTGCTCTTTGGGTGAGGTAGTTCCCAAGATGTTGAGTACAGTACTTAAGTATCTTGCCCAATGTTTTACTTCAGAAGCATTAGAAGCTAAGCTTCAGATTCTTAATACAACTGCAAAGGTATATCATCAACTTATCTTTATACTATTGCATGAAACAGACTGATTTTTTTAAAATTGCTAATCAGTTGATTGATTTGTTAATTGGACAAACGTGATGGGCCATAGCGTAGGATCTAGTCACAGTTATGAATGTGGAAAATCCTTCTTGTTACCTATCATATATAGAGCGTAGCAAACTTGTCCTTGACAAAGGCCCCTAAGACCTACTTACGGAAGATGATAAACCTAATTGCTTCTTTTTAATAATGACAACCTTTTAAAGACTGATAATAATGCAGAGGAAAGAAATGCTAAATTTTATAGGACCATATAACGACAAATTTAGAACTCAGGATCTTGCTTTTTTTTAAGGTGAGAAAAAGTTCCATTGAAAGTGACAAGTTTATGATTTAAATGTCTTTTGGTGACAGGTCTTACTGTGCATAAAGGGGGAAGATATTTTGACTGTGAGAAAAATTTGGACTTATGTAATTGAACTAGCGGAGTGTGACCTTAATTATGATATTCGTGATCGTGCACGTTACTTAAAGAAAATTCTCTCTAGTAATTTGGAGTGTCAGCATGGGGAAGAAGCAAATAGTGAATCAGAAAAAACTAAACAGTCCTATATACTTGCAGAATGCATATTCGGAGAGACAAAAGCCGTGAGAGTTCCATCTGAACCCATTGATTACCGATTTTATCTCCCTGGGTCACTTTCACAGTTGGTATTCCATGCAGCTCCAGGATATGAGCCTCTCCCAAAACCTTGTAGCCTGCCATACACTGATCTTGATCAGTATGATGGAGCTGCTAAGAGTGATTCAGATGAGGAGGATACTGGCACATCTGGGCCTTTGGATGAGGAAAGTGCTTCAGATTATAGTTCTGAACAGTCTATTACTGCTTCAGGCGACATTAGTGGCAGTGATGAATCTGTTTCTGGCAATGAAGCTGAAGATAACGTTGATCCATTGATCCAGATTTCAGACACAGGCAACGTCCACGAAAATCAGAATGGTGGGGCTACCTCTGGCACAGAAGGTTTTCAGGATTTGATGTCAACTAAGTCTCTTGAGTCTTGGTTAGATGAACCAACCAGGTCATCTAAAGGAAGTGAGACAGAACAAACCCAAGTTCGTAGATCTTCAGCACGAATAACCATTGGAAATATTGGAAGCCGAGTTAAACCCAAATGCCACACTCTCTTAGACCCTGCAAATGGAAATGGGTTAAAAGTGAATTATTCATTTTCATCCGATACTTCTACCATATCATCTCACCTTGTATGTTTGGAATTATTATTTGAAAATTGTTCTTTGGAGCCCATGCTTGATATAGTCTTGATAGACGAAGATTATAGCAAAAGCTCTGATTCCACTGATCAAATATCATCACCAACTGAAAAGTAAGTTTTAATCTTTTCTGATATTTTATGGTGGTTGTCTTCTCTTTGAGGTGTTCTAAGAACGTGTATGTTTTTCTGTTTTTTTAACTGGTTTTCATAAATCAGTACCTATCACTTCAGAGTGAAAATTTGAATTTAGATTGCCTGTAGATTGTGTAAACTTTGATATATGAACAGGCTAATTTACCCATGTGAAGTCTTTACATGCTAGCTTAGAAGTGCTTAGACTACTTTTATGTCTCTGTTGCAGTACCTTGAAATTTCATGTAGATAAACCTGCACTAGTTTCCATGGAGGAGATCCCTTCTCTGGATCCTGGTCAGACAGCAAACCGGATGCTGCTAGTGCGTTTCCATCATCACCTTTTGCCTCTAAAACTGGCTTTATTTTGCAACGACAAGAAATTCCCTGTCAAGTTAAAGCCTGACATAGGATACTTTGTAAAACCACTTCCCATCAGTATTGAAGATTTCAGAGATAAGGAATCTCATCTTCCTGGGATGTTTGAATACGTGAGGAGGTATGGCTGTCATTTGTTGTTTGTTGGATACATCTGTTCATGTGCCTTGTAGTTTGTAGGAAAAATTATACTTCATCATATTATCTTAAACGAAAACGATAGCCCTTTGGATTGTACTAATTATGTTGAAAACTTAAATACTGTAATAGAGGGTTAGGTATCGGTCAAATTTCTTATGATAATATGCAAGTTGAGAGTGAGGGAGAAAACTGAAAATTTGAACTCTAAAAAATGGAAGCTTTATAATAAGAGGGGGGAATTGAGTGAACTTAAATTTAAATTATTTTGGTCTTTTGACCATTTATTTACTTATTTGACTTTTCCAGCATGTCAAACATAAAGGAGGCTTAAATTTTGAAACGTATGGATATTACTTATTCAAGCTCTTTGTTTTATTTCTGTATACTTTAGGGGGCCTTCTTGGAAAGCATCTCTAGAATGTGGTTTTTTTTTCTGAATATTTATATGTCAAAAAATGATTAAATCAGTATATCCCGCATGTTGATTTTTACTGTTAGAATCTAGAATAATTAGACGCCTGTTTGGTTACTGAACATGTTTTCTGTTTTCATCAATTTTTACGATACAAAGATGTCTTGTTTCTTTGTACAAATATTTGAAAGCAAGAAACAAAGTGAAAACAATGTCACAATTTCGTAATTATTATGGAATTCAACAAAGCACATAAACCCTACTACTTTTACCTATATGGGCCTATACAGATAGCCTATCTCAGCATTTTGCCCAACTAGTTTTTAACTATTTTTTTTAAATGACGTTAGCATCTGCAATTGTCGAACAAAATGATCTTTGCAAATGTTTGCTAGCTTCAGAATATTAAATATCTGGTGCAGTCAACTCTTGTTAGATAAAGTAATGCTGCGTCTTGATTTGAATAGAAACTATGTAGAGATGGGCTTGCCTTGGTAATTTAAATGACGCAAGAAACTGAATCTATTTTGTGCATTAATCATCACTTATATTTATCTGTTACTTATGAGCTTTTATGTTCCCTGCGCCTTCAGACATTTGCTCCCAAATATTTTTCCTGTTTCATTCTTGGGACAAGACATTTTCCTTTGTTGTTTCCTCGTCGTCATTCTAAAGTTGACTTTCTTGCATAATTTGCATACAGTTGCACTTTTACTGATCACATTCTCGAGCTGAACAAGGGAAGCAACTCTTTGACCGAGGACAAATTCCTTGTGATCTGTGAAACGTTGGCACTGAAGATGCTAAGCAATGCAAACCTTTCCCTTGTATCTGTGGATATGCCGGTCGGTACCAACCTTGATGATGCATCTGGTTTGTGTTTGCGTTTCAGCTGTGAGATCTTGAGCAATTCAATGCCATGCTTAATCACAGTTACTGTTGAAGGTAAATGCTGCGACCCATTAATTGTTTCTATAAAAGTTAACTGTGAAGAGACCGTATTTGGGTTAAATTTCTTAAATAGGGTTGTCAATTTCTTAGTTGAGCCTTCTGTTACCCACTTATAAGATTTGATATCGGATAGAAATCTACTCAATGGTTTGTGGGTAAGTAGGTACATTTGAAAAACTTTCATGCTGTCCAAGTAATTGTTTTGAATATTTTTTCATGACTTCTGGCGCGGCATTGGAATTCAGATTTTTCCTTTTTATATATTGTTGGGAAAGAAGAAAAAAAACGGGTAGGGTAGGGATTAAAATTATTGTATTCTCTTTAATGTTTGATTTCTAATTTCCGTTGACTTTATACTTCTAATTCTTATAGTATGTTTTTTTATCAGCAAATTCATATCAGCATGTGTTGCTACTCTTTCTTCTATCCATCCTATTATTGAATGAATTAACTCAATAAATTTATCCAATAATACGTTTGTTCTAAATTTTTGTTGTTTCTTTTTCTTTGTGGAAAGGAACTTAACTGACACGCAATATTAAATTACCATGTGGATTTTTCTGATTTCTGATTGTAATAAAGATCTATTATTTTTGTACAACTAATTGTGTGTCGAGCCTATGTATCCTATTTTGCAAAATTTTAAATGAAAATAATACTTTGAATTGAAAATATATATTAAAATTAGAATTGAAAATACAAAACGAATATATTAAAATATTATTGATTTGAGTTGTTGAGTGAGTATTTTTTTTTATCCAAATATCGTCACCCATTCATTAACAAGGACGAAAAATCAAATTTTCAACTTCATTCATAGATTTTCTTTTATGGGTGAATTTGCATGGTAAGTAGATACATAATTATTTATGTTGATGATATGTCAATCATGTCGAAAATATAATATAGATATTTACCCTAATTGATTAATCTTTTAATAGCATTAATATATTTTTATAATAAAACAAATAATTAGGGGAAATTATTAATTTGTCTTCAATCCAAACAAAGCAGTAGTAAAGTTTAGTACAGGGAAATCGTCCCGAAGTGGAACCTGTAAAACCTGTGATACTTATTATTTGGCAGACAAAGCTCAACTTTAAACGAACTTCCTTTTTCCCTTCTTTCGGAAGCTTATAATAGTCTCACATAACTTTAGTCATCTAGGCTGCATTTCACAAAAAAGAAATTAAAAATATATTCTTCTAAACTGTAAAATTTCACTTGTTGATGTCAAATAACTTTTTTATCCAAAATAATTTGTATCTTTATGTAACTTAAAAAAAAAAACTTTCTACATTGTATTTAATTAATTTATAATTTTATAGTAAATAAAAAATAATTATACCTCTATTTAATAAGCATTAACTATAAAAGGTACTTAAGCTCTCTCTCTCTCAATAGACAAACTTTTTAGTATATATATATTACTATATATATATACATATATATAGCTGCTGTAAAAAAATATGCGTGCTGATTATTGGAATGAAAAAATCAGATATTTGTCGTCTGTGGGGATCGAACCTACGACCACGTGGTTAAAAGCCACATGCTCTACCTCTGAGCTAAGACGACTTTGTTTGTTGTCTCATATTTCAGACATACCTAATTATGCTCAGTAGTAAGTTAGAACTTAAAAAAATCACCTTTTTATGCTTTTAACCAAGAAAACAAACACAAAAACAAAAGAAACCTCCTCTTTCCTAAACAGCAGAGAACAAAGAGCAAATCTAATTTTTTCTCATCAATTTGTATAACAGAATAAGATTTTGGTAAAATCAAAAGAGTATGTAACATATGTTTATCAAAATACATTATTACTTACTAACTATCAAAGCAATCTTCCATACAGCAATGACAAAACTTAAAAAAAAATTACCCAAAAATAGTCACAGTAATCTGTGTTGGATTACAGAATTAAACCCCTCTCACTTCTTCAGGAAAATAAGTCTTTTCTACTACAATGCCTCTCAATTTATATTACTTATCAAATACAGTCAAAACCATGAAATTCTTTCTGTGCATCCCTTGCCCTCCTTTATGATCTCTCTTCTCCTTAACTTTTCAATTCGTTCAAATTCATGTCAAAACGTTCACACTTTGTAGCAATGCTCATAAATTTAAGCTAATTAACGGAACATAAATACAACTATATAATCAAACATATAAAGATTTCACTACTAACTGAAAAATTTTCAGAAAACAAAAAGTAAAAGTGTGGCATTTTACTTTCTTATTTATATAGGAAGGAGGTAGCGGAATTCAGACTCATATGGCTGAACTTCCACCATCTTAGACATAGGATATTTTGTTTCTCGTATGAGGCTCTCCATGGTGGCCCTCTTCAATGAACCTGAGCGTGGCAATTGGCTATAAATCCATTCTAACAGTGACTCCATTTCATCTGCAAAATCATGCATATGCCACTCCAAAAGCTTAGGCACAACTATCTTTCTCTTGTTTGTGATACCCACCGAAGCTTCCAAGTATTCCACTTTAGCCCTTCCCAATTGGTTCACAACTTCGTCTGAAGTGTACACCCTTAACTGCAACAAACACCGCATATATGTAACATATGTTTATCAAACAAAAATCTTTGTCAATGTGCTTCATCAAAGGTTGTTAAATACACTTACTGCTGGTGAGGACCAGGTTCCTCGACAAAGAGCAAAGGTGACATTGGGTTCTGGATATCCCAGACCATAAGCATGTCGTAATAGCACTTCCTTTTCGTCCACAGCACCCTTTTGTGAACTATATAGTTAGTTGGGTGTTAAAGAACATCAATACACGTCACATGCAACAATTTTGACCCATCTAAGAGGAGTAGGAATAAAATAAGTAATCTTAGTCATCGATGAAAAAAAAAAATCCAAGGTTCATCTTATGAGTACTCGAAATATCAATGTTTGGAAACTGAGATTACTTTTTTTATTCTCTAAAGTACGTTGTTCCATTTGGAATAATCGGTTTCCACATGGAGAGAGGGAAACACAGACATTACATTTGCATAGTAGCATGGTTCCCTTACAGCTCAAAACTTATCATTTGAAAGTTTTATGTTGTCTGAATCTTTACCAATTGGTATTTTAATAGAATCTAAATTCATTGGATCTTACGTTAGTTTCAGAAAGTAATAATAAAGGTTAGGACAAGTAGCTTAATGCCTTAGAAAAGAAAATAAAGTAAAAAGAAGGCTAGTGCAGACACTTGAGAAGTTATTGTTGCATAACAAAAGTATATATCATACATGTTTTGATTCACTTGGGTGCCGAAGAATGAAGTGTTCGATAGCAAGAGCGTTCAGTACAATCCCGCCAACATTCATTGCAGCCTGTGTCAACATGTTGCTGTGCAGTTAAATTACAACAGTCGCTAAGAGAAAATATATGTTCATGCTTCATAACTCGGAAAATAAAAACATAGTTCAGTTGTTAGTTACTCTAGACTTTTCACCGACATTAACATATATACCTTATTCATTAGAGACAACAGTTTCTCCTGAGTAGAAGGGAGGCCATGATCTAGAAATGCCTGTAATTAGACCAAAACACAAAGGTTCCTGAGATTTACCACGCAGAGATGTTTGATAAGATGATGTTAATGAAGGCTTGAAATGAAATGCCTTACAGTACATTCATTATGCAGGCATTGTAGATGTTGATCCAGAAGGCCAACTTCTGCTTATAGGTCAAGAAACTTAAATCCACATCACATAGCTTATGCATCAACACCCTACAAAAGAGGACACAGATGAAAAGAAGAAATGGAAATAGAAGGTAGTGTAACATTACAACATATGTGGACAATGTTTAAACACTTCAAAATCAACCTCAATTTCCTGAATGCTGGTAGGCATTGTGAAAAACGGTCTATGTCCAATGAGCTCCTTGTGATCTGAATGAAGTCTTTGTAAGGTCCTACATCTCTTGCTGTGCAATCCAAATCTGATGATATGCCATAAGGATCAAGACATGAGACATTGCTATTTGAAGGTGCCTTGCTGTTTGATGAGGTCTTTGCTATCAAGCCAGTGGACTTCATGCATGGAAGAGTGAGTCTAGGGACAGTTTCTGATTCTTCTCTGTCCAATGATGCTTTGTTCAATTCCAGAAAAATGCCTATCAGACACTTGAGCAGTTCCTCTGACATTTCATTTGGTTTTTCAATGGCATCTTCTATATGGATAGGGTATTCTCTAGCTATCTTACCACTACTCCTTCTTGGCACTTCATATTCTGTCCACAGAAAAATCACAAAACATGAAATCAACAAATTCTGACAAGATTAAGGATGTTTGAAAATAGGAATCGAAGTGCATTTTTATAATCACTCATGAAAGCATCTTAGAGAGGCTCTTCTATTGTGCTATATGTTTACCTGTTGACCTTCTTGGTGTGGAAAATAAGCTGTGGAAATCCAATGCAGAACCTAGAGAGGCTCTTCTGTTGCTTATCTTTCTTTCTTTACTTATCACTTCATAATCGAGAGAACTTGACCTCTGCTCGGTAATCATTGAACCATGTCTTGAAGATCCTCGGAACTGTTTATATAGTTTAGGCTGTTGTTGTCTCCTATGCTGTATTTCCAAATCCATGTTCTGGTACCTCTCCAGGAACAATCTAAGTTTCAGTTCCTGAACTTTACTTTCTAGCATGATGATCTCTTCCTCAACCTTTGCCAATTCTTGAAGAAGCTCCCGAATCTGCAATCACTAAGCAAAAACAGTCCAATGTGATATACCATGTATGAAAAAAGGAACAATAAAAATTTACCTGATGCTATTTGTCTATATATGTTATGTGTTTGTTTTTACTATACCTGAGGTGGAAACAATGGGGGAATGAGTGGAAGAGAAAAAACAGGTCCATGAAGAGCACAACGTAGGATCCTATTGAGTGCCTCTTCACACTTCAACTGTGCTTGCAATTGAACAACCTGCGAAAACATAGGAAATAAAGGAAATCATACTCAGAAAACATTATTCAAACATATCCTGAGCTATGTATACTCTCACTCACCTCTTTCTCAAGGCTTTGTCTATTGTGAGGCTCTTGGCTTTTCTCCATGAGATAGTCTTCAAATTTCATAGCTTTATGTGAATCCGAAAGAGCCCTTTGACATTTAGGTAAAAAAGTATAGATTTTTGGTGTGGGGAAGTTGGTGGCAGTGAAGAAGTTCATATATAAAGGGGAGCAAAGGTAGTGAGGTATATTAATACAGAAACTGGTTGTTAGTGGGTGACATTAAAGAGTATATAGTTAGCTACAAAATTAGAGGGGGTTGAATATGATACGATGAAGACCCTTAAATTAAAAGAGTGGAAAACAAACATCAAAAGTGGAAGTGGTAAATTTATAATGAGAATGTGCGGTGGATTGGGACGGTGGAGAATGTGTCTTGGGTTTGAGAAATGCATGATCATCTCATGAAAATGCTGGAACTGGAATTTTCATTACTGAAAAGGTGTGAATATGGTGGTGGCGGTGACGTGAAGTCCATGAATGAAGTGGTTGTACCGTGAAACACATAAACGAAACAACTACAAATTTGTTTTATAGAAAAGCTATATAAAAATTTATGAAACGCCGTCTGTGGGGATCGAACCCACGACCACGTGGTTAAAAGCCACGCGCTCTACCACTGAGCTAAGACGGCTACTTGTTAATATAAACGATTCTAAAGTTTAAATAACTTATATCAATTTTAAACTGACTCTGGAATAATGAAAACCATTTAATTAACATAAATTAAAGGAATAGTACAAACTGATTTGATACAACAACAATTTATTAAATGTATCTTGCTAAAAAGAATTAAAAAAAGGAAATAAAATGTATCTTGTTAAAAAGAATCAAAAGAAATGAAATATAATGTACCATTGAAAATAAATGGTTGAATCTATTACACAGTATACAACTACAACTAATCCAAATCCAAAACTATTCTGATGTAAATCTACTTAGTTTTTTTAAATCCTACATCCTTGCTAATCTGTGGTAGATAGTGATTACGTTCTGCATAATCGTCTTCCACCTGCATCAATTTCAACAAAGATCAAAACCAACTAATTAGGAACATAAGTTTTGATGGGTAATATAAGATTATTTAATAAAAGTAAACACTTTTAATCCAAAAAGTTACATTGGTAATGGTAACACATATTTACATTTGACAAAAATGTGAAAATTACCTGTAGGGTGAAAGTAACACCAACATCAATTTCACCACAGTAAGACTTGTTTGCACGAACCACTCTATATTTGAGAGTTTGTAGTTTAGCTTCTCCATTCTCCACTCCTTGGTCCAATAAATCTCCTACATGGATTCTACATATAAAAAAACAAATTTGTCTTAAAAGTGAGGCTCAGAAGAACAACACTAATGAATTATTATGAAGTCTTACATGGATTCTCCAACAAAGTCATCTGTATATAAGTCTTGGTCCATAATTTTGAAGATGATCTTGTGTTGATGATTTGATAAAGGGTATTCTACTTTGAACATGAATTTCTCATTCCATACCGGATTTATGCCCTGGCCTGCACAACACACCATTGAAGAGTGTGTTCAACCAAAAAGGTTAAGAAAAAAAAAAGTGAATTGTCCTAAGGGAGATTCAAACATTGACTTGGTTACACCAGAACATACCAATGGCGACACTACTCCTTTGTTCTTGGTCTTTGTATTGTATCAGAACATAAGGGTCCATTTCACCTATCAACACAGGTAAGTGAGTAAACTCTTTCATAAGCTACTGATTTAAACATGTAATACAAAGTTTTTATCCATTCATTTGAGTTTTAAAGAAAAGAAAAAGAGTTTTACAACAAAGGTTATTTTTAACAACAAATATAATGTAAGGCAAAGTGAGTTGTTAGATACCTATGATATCAGAGTTATGCAGGCCCTTTGCTTTCACAAGATGCACCTCCATGAAACCAATTGCCATGTTATCTGAGTCTCTGAAGATTCTGATTCTAATTCGGCAAACTTTTGCAACGTGCTTGAGAAGTATCTGTTTTAGGCTTATGATGAGGGCTAAGGTTGAAGAAGTAGTGAGCTTGTGTTGATGTTTATATTGGGTCCTTAGCATCTGCATTTCATAGGACCAAGACTTAGACATCCTACAAAATCAACGTATGAATAAGACAACGCGGTACCTCAAACTTGGTCTTCCCATGTCTAAAACCCAACACAAATAATTGTTAAATTAGCACTAGTACATAATTAAGTGGCAACTATGTGCTACTTTTCAATGAAAACTATGCTTAGTCTATATCGAGAATAATTGAGATGTGAGTCTAAGTATTATGTTACATAGAAGTGACGAAATTAAGTATCGTACAAGAAAAAAAATCCATAACCTTGAAATTTTAGATTAAAATATGTCAATTTCTTATGTGAACTAAAATCATGTCATATTTATTTATAATTTATAATATCTTCCTACTAGACCTCAAAAAATTAATTTATCAGTCTTATGATATTAGGTTTTCACCATATTAGTTTTTCCTTACATGATTTGATCTTATGATATTTAACAAAATGTGATTTTGTTCTTTATATTTTTAGATATGGTTATGTTTTCCATATTAATTTTGTTGGTAATACTAATATTACTAGTTCTTAGTCTTTGTAATCTTAATTAACATTTTTAAAAAAAAATTAATTAACAATTTTCGCAATCCTATTCAATTAGTTTCTTTCTTTTGCTTAACATGATGTATATAACCTATTAAATTAGTTTCTTTCTTTCTGGAATCCATATTTTATATTGAATTTTTTAAATTACTCTTCTTATATGCATTTAAAATACATCAATTTTGATATATTAAAAAAATTGTAATATATTTTTAAATATGAAATCTTTATATTTTTAAAGACAGAACTAATAGACAATACTAAAATTCAATCAATATTTCAAACACAAAACCAAACCTTCTTCTTATTATTGTGTTTTGGGTGTGATAGTTATGTATATCAAAATGTTAAAACAACTTTAAGATAATACAGAGTAGTTAAAATGTTAGTTTAATAGCAAAGTTGGAATGAGATGGGAGAAGTTGTGACTTCAACAAACAATTGTTTTTTTATTAATCATCATAAAAATATTAAGATTAAATATGTATTTGATTTTGTAAAGAAACTTATTTTCTTAATGGTTTTATCTAAATACTGGGAGGACATGGTTGTGTTCTAGAAATGATATCAAATATTAGCTGTATATTAGTCTTTGCAATGTTATTAACAAAATCTTGTAAATGAATTGATAATGTACATTACTTTATCAAATTGTCTTCTACGTTTTATTAACAAATATCCCACTCAAACCAAGTAGTTAATTTTGCTATAAAAAAAATCATGAATAAAATCAATAAATTATGAATCGTGGTAATTTTTTAGGAGAGAGGAAAGGCTGCTACGTATTTTCTTGCGTAGAAGAAAATGGGTCCTCGTCGGATTTATTATTCAACGGTCAAATTTACAATGTCCATTCTGACTCAGTTTGGTTGAATTGTCTTCAAAACACATAACATTGGATTGAGCTTAAATAGTGAAATGTAGGTTTCTAAAACTCTTAATCACATTCTACAATGATTTAATATTCAACTTATATACTCTAAAGTGCTGAGTTTAATTTGGAAATATTCCCAGTTTAAATTTTAAGTAGGTCAATTTAATGTACAAGTTCTTTTAGTGAATTCCACTTCTCAATGAATGTTACGGGTGTCACATGTTCAAGTCCTTTGCTTTAATTCTTTTAGATCCAAATAAATTGTTTTTTTTTAAAAAAAGCTTCATGCATGGTAATTATTTTAAGAAATCTTATTTTGTTAACTAGATTGTAGAAGTAATGATGCCTAGTGATTGTTTCAAATGAATTGAGAATTATGATATGAGACAACAATGACAGTAATACAAACTAATTTGTTAGTAACATTTTAATACATTTATTTTCCTTGTACATGCTAAAAGAATTAAACAATGAAATAATACATAATTGATCATGTGAGTTACTAATTTATTTTAGATTTTCAGACTTAAAAAAAGAAAAAAGTTATTTCTTTATTATTAGTCCATTATATAATTTATAATTTAGAGGAGACAATAAAAATTCAAAGACGTCTTTTCACAAAGGATCTCTCAAAGAAAAATAACATGAATACTTGGCAAGATTGGTGACCTTGTGGTTTTCTATGTAGGGTGGCTGCATGAGCAGCTATTAGAGCAAGACTTGGCAAGTTGGCATTGCACAAAATCTAAGTACGAAAATTCACAAAAAAAATTAAAATCAAAGTATGAAGAAATAATTAATGTCACTTGGCATTAAAGTCTAAAAATTTAGAGTTGGTCTTTGCTTTGTTTTATTTTATGGAAGTTTCTTGTTGGTCACAGAAACGTGTGTAGCAAGTAGGTTTCAGGACAAATAGGTTTTAGAAAATAGTGGACTTGACTAAGATACCTCACATTGGTCTTCTAATGCGTTTCAGTTACTCTCAAATGTCAGGGGCAGTCACACAAATGTTAATTGGGATGATTTTTCTTTTAAACTCCTTAACTTAGAGACCAAAACTAAATAATCATTTTATGTGCGTGTTATTTTTGTACAATTTTTAAAAATTTACATATAATTTTTTTTTCATCTAATCGGATGTACTTTTTATGTATAATGAAATTTGATAATAAGTAAAACAAATCGACCCTTATTACTTGTACTAGGTGATTAACTTGAAAAAAAAAATCAAATAAGATCTCAATCTAAGTGGAAACTGCATATTACTTTTTATACAATTTTTTTAACTATATTAATTAATCTTTTGTTTGTTATCCAAGGTGATGTACTTCTTATGTACCACGAATTTGCATACAAGTCACAAAAAAACAACCTTATTTGCTTGCATGGAACGAATGACTTGAAAAAAAAGAAAAAAAATAGGCTAACACAGATAAGTAAATAAGATGGGCACAATAAACAAAGAAGTGAGGAGCTGTGTATTAGTTTTCGTACAATTTTTGAAAATTTACTAATCAATCTTTTTTTTTCGTCTATTGGGATGTACTTCTTATGTACCACAAATTTTATTATAAGTTACAAAAATTAATCCTTAATGCTTGCACTAGGTGGCTGGCTTGAAGAAAAAAACAGGTCAAACCAGATAGACAAATAAGTAGGACACAAAGAACAAATAAGTGGGGAGCTGCTGTATTATTTTTCGTACAACTTTTTAAAATTTGCTAATTAATCTTATTTTGTCATCCAATGGATGTACTTTTTATGTATCACGAATTTGCTTAAAAGTAATAAAAATAACCCTTATTTTTTGCACAAGGTGGCTGGCTAGAAAATAAAAATAAGTCGAATAAGATATCAAACTAAGTTGTGCACAATGAAAAAATATGTGGGGAGTTGGTTGTTACTTTTTATACAATTTTTTAAAGTAAACTAATCAATCTTTTTTTTCGTCTAATGCGATGTACTTCTTATGCACCACAAATTTGATTATAACTTACAAAAATCAACCTTTATTGCTTGTATTAGGTGGCTGGCTTGAAGAAAAATATAGGCCAAACCATGTAGGCAATTAAGTGGGACACAAAGAACAAATAAATGGGGAGTTGTGTATTACTTTTTGTATAATTTTTTAAAATTTATGGATCAATCTTTTATTGTCATCCAATGGATGTACTTCTTATTAACCACGAATTTGCTTCCAAGTCACAAAAACAACTCTTATTTTTTGCACTGGTGGCTGGCTTGAAAAAAAAATGAGTCAAATAATATCTTAATCTAAGTGGGACACAATAAACAAATATGTGGGGTTGCTTGTTACTTTTCGTACAATTTTTTCAAATTTACTAATTAATCTTTTTTTATCATCCAAAGGGTTGTACTTCTTATGTACTGCGAATTTGATTATAAGTTACAAAAATCAACCCTTAATGCTTGCACGAGGTGACTAGCTTGAAGAAAAAAATAGGTCAAACAAGATAGGCAAATAAGTAGAGCAGAAAGAACAAATAAGTAGACTTGTGTATTACTTTTCGTACAATGTTTTAAAATTTACTGATCAATCTTTATTCGTCATCTAATGGAGGTACCTCTTATGTATCACAAATTTGGTTACAAGTAACAAAAACAACAGTTATTTTTTGCTCAAGGTGGCTGGCTAGAAAATAAAAATAAGTCAAATAAGATCTCAATATAAGTAGGGCACAATGAACAAATACGTAGGGAGTTGTTGCTGGTTACTTTTTGTACAATTTTTTAAAATAAACTAATCAATCTTTTTTTTCCGTCTAATAAGTTACAAAATCAGCCCTGATTGCTTGCATTAGGTGACTGGCTTGAAAAAAAAATATGCCAAATCATATAGGCAAATAAGTGGGGCACAAAGAACAAATAAATGGGGAGTTGTGTATTACTTTTCGTACCATTTTTTAAAATTTGTTTATCAATATTTTATTGTCATCCAATGCAAGTACTTCTTATTAACCACGAATTTGCTTACAAGTCACAAAAATAACCCTTATTTTTTGCACAAGGTGGCTGACTTGAAAAAAATAATGAGTCAAATAAGATCTCAATCGAAGTGGGGCACAATGAACAAATATGTGAGGAGTTGCTTGTTACTTTTTGTACAATTTTTTAAAATAAACTAATCAATCTAATCAACCCTTAATGCTTGTACTAGGTGACTGGTTTGAAAAAAAAAATACGTAAAAAAAGATAGGCAAATAAGTGGGGTACAAAGAACAAATAAGTGGGGAGCTGCGTATTACTTTTCGTACAATTTTTTAAAATTTACTGATCAATTTTTTTTGTCATCCAACAATGTATCTCTTGTGTATCACAAATTTGGTTACAAATAACAAAAACAACCTTTATTTTTTGCACAAGGTGGCTGGCTTGAAAAAAAAAATGAGTTAAATAAGATCTCAATCTAAGTGGAGCACATTGAACAAATATGTGGGGAGTTGCTTGTTACTTTTTGTACAATTTTTTAAAATAAACTAATCAATCTTTTTTTGTTTTCGTCTAATGCGATATACTTCTTATGTACCACGAATTTGATTATAAGTTACAAGAATCAACCCTTAATGTTTGTACTAGGCTTGAAAAAAAAATACGTCAAGCAAGATGAGCAAATAAGTGGGGTACAAAGAACAAATAAGTGGGGAGCTGCGTATTACTTTTCATACAATTTTTTAAAATTTACTGATCAATTTTTTTTGTCATCCAATGGATGTACCTCTTGTGTATCACAAATTTGGTTACAAGTAACAAAAACAACCCTTATTTTTTGCACAAGGTGGCTGGCTTGAAAAAAAATGAGTTAAATAAGATCTCAATCTAAGTGGAGCACATTGAACAAATATGTGGAGAGTTGCTTGTTACTTTTTGTATAATTTTTTAAAATAAACTAATCAATCTTTTTTTTTTTCGTCTAATGCGATCTACTTCTTATGTATCACGAATTTGATTATAAGTTACAATAATCAACCCTTAATGTTTGTACTAGGTGACTGACTTGAAAAAAAAAATACATCAAACAAGATAGGCAAATAAGTGGGGTACAAAGAACAAATAACTGGGGAGCTGCGTATAACTTTTCGTACAATTTTTTAAAATTTACTAATCAATTTTTTTTCATCCGATGGATGTACCTCTTATATATCACAAATTTGGTTACAAGTAACAAAAACAACCCTTAGATTTTGCTCAAGGTGTCTGGCTAGAAAATAAAAATAAGTCAAATAAAATCTCGATCTAAATGGGACACAATGAACAAATAAGTGAAACTAAATTGAACAAAAATAACAAATATAGGGACCAGATTGGATTTAAACATTGACTTTAACACGTGACACATTGTTGGATTGACACGTGGACATTTAAAAAGAATTAAAAAAATTAAAAAAATTAAAAAAAAATCACATAGTGACATGTGTTGTTCATGACGGTATTAAAAAAAAATTCAATTGAATAAAATTAACGAAAATTAAGACCTATTTAACTAAAAATCAAAATTAGGAATTATTTCATGCTAAATAGTTGCCACTTTCTTTCCATCCTCCTATCTGTTCTTCAACAAATTTGTCTTTCACCTACAATCAAATCAAGAACAAAATCAATATGCAATTACCAAACATAATCATTGGGTGGATGGATCATAATTTATAAATAAGTAGATCATGCAATTTGTGAAGAATACCTTTGGAGTAAAAGTAACACCGACATCAATTTCTCCACAATAAGACTTGTTTGCTCGAACCACTCTATACTTTAGAGTTTGTAACTTAGCTCCTCCATTTTCTACTCCTTGGGCCAATAAATCCCCCACATGGATTCTACATATACAAAACAACAAATTAACTCTTTTAAATCATCTACACAAGTTCGACAAAAAGTTAGTTTTAGTTAAATGGAGCCATTGAAGCCTTACATGGCTTCTCCAACAAAGTCGTCTTTAAATAAATCTTTGTCCATAATTTTGAAGATGATCTTGTGTTGATCTTTCGATCCAGGATACTCTACTTTGAACATAAACTGTTCATTCCATACTGGATTCTTTCCCTGCCCTGCACAAAAACACCATAACACTACGTTCAACAAAAACTTCAAAACCATAAATTAAAGATATACATGATTTTCATTAATCTGCATCAAAGTTGGGTTTGAAGGGTCCAAATGAAAACGAAGTTTAAGCAATAATCATTTTTTCATGGTTGGAGATTCACGTTTACAGTATAAATGGATACAAATCTTAGTTGAGTTATATTTAAATACGATTTCTTTTGCATGCACATTGTTAAAGTATCCCTAGATTCATCTATAACTAGCCAAGTTTATTGTAAATTGAAGGAAAAGAAAGAAGGACTTGAATATGTAGGACATGAACTCACCATGAGCGACTCTGCTCCTTTTCTCTTGGCCTTTGTATTGTATGAGAACATAAGGATCCATTTTACCTATATATCAGCAAAATAAAACAATAAACAACCATATTGATACCATGTTTGATTCAGCTTTATTCTAAGGAAACATTATTTATAAAACTCTTTAGAAAACTGATATATACCAAAGATATCAGTGTCACGTAAGCCTTTTGCTTTCACAAGTTGCACCTCCATGAAACCGATTGCCATGTCTGTGTTCCTGAAGAATGAAGATTCTGATTCACCAAATTCTTACAATAAACGTGCTTAATCTGGTTTAGGTTTATGAGTGTTGAAGTTGGAAAAAATGGTAGCCTTGTGTTTGCTTATATAGGGTTCTAAGTGTGACTATGCGTTTAAATGACCAAGACTTTGGATTGCACAAAAAATCAAAAGTTTGAATAGGATAAGACCGTACGCGCATGCACCTCAAACTTGGTCTTCCAATTTCCAAAAACCTACGCAAATAATTTAATGTCATTTGGCCGTAGTAAATTGTTGAAAAGGACAACTAAGTATTATTTTCTATGAAAAGTATACATAACCAAATGACTCGGTAAGACTTTTACTGAGTTATACTCATCATGGCTGCTACTTTTTATTGGGTGGAGGAGGGTCTAGAAGCGCTGCCATGTGCTTCCTTCTTTAAATAACTCACATTAGTAATTAAAATTAAAAACTTATAATTTTAGAAAAAGGTGAATTAGAAAATGTCATATATGTTAATCTTAAAAATGTTTTTATTAAGAGTTAAAAATGTCATATTATCTAGTATTGATGATAATTCATGTTAAACGTCCATTTCCCTTGAGTTGCTGTAGCAAACTCGTTTTGAAGACAAGTCCTTTTCTTAGGGTAGAATCGGTTTGAACTTGAATGATGACAAAGCTAATGAATGGTGTCATTATGTTCTCTGAGTTTGTCTTTGTCATATAAGATTTGTTGACCAGTTCAACCAGTCACTATGAAAATGTCTGCTGGTCTATTTTGGAATACATCAAGCTACTAGGATTTTCCTTCATACTAGTTGATTTTTTTTTCTAGAATGTTGTTATATAGTATAAAGTGAATTAATATTATAACTTTGTAATGCATTGCAATTTTCATTCATTAAAATATATATTTTAAATATACTTTTATAAAAAAAAATATAACGTCATATATAAGGTTATAAAATCAAAAAATGAATTTAAATAGTAATTTGAAAATGTTGGAGACCCATCGACTAGAAATAAGATAATTTTATAATATATAAGTGAAGTATAAATTTCACCTTATTACAAATCGATTTTGTAAGATTGAATTAAGCTTAAAGTCCATTTTCTAACATAATGATATTATAGTGATGTTAAAGTCATAACCAAGCTTATCCACTTTCTAACCTAATAAACCTAATAAAATGTTTTAGTATATTAGTTTTGTTAAAAATATTGAATCATTTCAAAACAATATTAAACCTAGATCAATTGATCTTAATGTAGCTTAACGCAATGATAAAAAGAATTTTAATTTTACTCTCTCTTTAACAAACTAATTTAAGATTATGACAGCTATTTGAGGGTTGAATATATAAATTCTCATATAAACTCTTTTAAGGTTTCTATTATATTATATTATATTGTTGCTATTACTCGTGGCTAGTTGTTATTATAAGAATAATAATACTATGATTTTTTTACAACATTACGTACTGTGGTTTTTAAATTGTATTGGATTCTTGTAATTAAAATACTTGGAAATTGTTTAAGTCTAGTGTGAAATTTTAATATGAAAGTTCTAAAAAAGATTGTGATATATCCTTTTTATATTTGTCTGTTTGATATGTCATTTGAGTTCTTGAAAAAACTTGTTGAAAATGTGTTTTTGTGATGATTGCAATGGTTGTTGGGCTTTTTGTGTTGCCTTAGCTTATATGTGTGTGAAGATTTTTAGGTTTGATTGGTTGGTTTGTGTCTTTAATTCATTACAATACCAACATATATGATAGTTGTGGCCTACATACTTTTGTAAACACATTTTTAGGAATACTAAGATTTTAAAGTTAAATAATTGAATTTTAAATTAAAATATTATATATAAAAAAATATTAGATAAGTATACTAAAGATATATCTAACATGTATTAGATGATCATAACTTAATATCATCTGCTGAATGTCACACACACATATAAGTGTGTGGAAAATAAAAATGAACTAATATTAAACTATTTAAATTTGTTGGAGTTAAATTGAAGTACTGTATCATACTCCTTTTGAACAAAGTTCTTAATTTAGATTTATTTAACTATTTTGAACCTGACTATTCCATAAATTATTCTAAATTTCATTTAATTAAATTAAGCCAAACTACTTTTAAAAAATAATATTATATTACATATAGCCCATAAAATCAGATATTTATAATGTAACACATATTTTATACATTATTAAAAATGTAAGGTTTAAATTTATTATTTATGGCACTTTTAATAGAAAAAGGTCTATCACACATTTATTTTGAAAGAATCCAATAGAAATCAAATTCAAACAACTGCATATGAAGACCATATGTAGTCTAACATATTTTGACATAAATGGCCAAATTGTGTTGGTTGTAATCACAATAAAATTCGAGGTCGTCCTTTAAAAGTTTCATCGTTTATTTGTAGAAAGGAAAAGCAATGAGTGTTGAAGAAGAGAAAAGAAAACACATAAATGTGAGTCTCACTAAACCAGATATGAAACAATGTTATTTTAAGAAATACAAAAATATTCTTCCTTTTCATTAGTATTATAAAACTTCTTAGCATGGCCAATGAATATAGAAAACTCAAAGGAGCATTTCTTGTGGCAAAAAGATATTCCAGAGTTTTAATCAGAGACCAAAGTTCCATGCAGTTCTTATGTACTTCACTCAGTGTATGATAAATACAAATTTTACGGTTAAACTCATTAATAACTATCTTAATGCCAACTGTTTTCGTAACATCTCATACAGACACTAGAAGGGATTTCAAATTCTATGCATATTCCATGTAATCATGTTATGTTACGTTCCAAAATCCAAATCTGAAGCACACTGAATCAAAAGAAACTTTGCTTCCATCCTCCAACATCTTCATCATCATCAGCATATTCTTGTTCCTGTGAATTCAAACAACAACATTAAAGAAACTCCTAAAGTCCTAACATCATATATAATATACTACATGTTGACAAACTTCATTTCAAATTTTTCATTGTGCAGAGCAAATAACTAGCATGTTTTTTTCATATGAACTCAAGCTTAGATTCTTTGCTGTTGTTTGCATAACAAGAAATATGAGCACTCTCAAACTAAAATATTACCTTTAAGGTGAAAGTTATACCAACTTCAATTTCACCACAATAAGATTGGTCAGCACGAACCACACTATACTTGTGAGGACGAAGCACAGCCGATCCCTTCTCTGTTCCTTCTGCCAATAAATCCTTTACATGAACTCTGGATACAGAAAATTGACCCTCTATTATGAACAAGAAATACAAGTAAAATGCTTTATCATCTTTTTCTCATGATCCTGGTTTAAGGGTGTCCTTCTCCTTATTGAATTTTCTGCAACCCTTCTTCGTTGGATATAGAGGAATCAAAAAGCTTATTTGCATCCTTAACAAAAAGTTAACATGAGAATTCAGAAACTAACACAGTAATTCCTTCATATCAAGATGATTGGAACTTTAACTTATTAAAAGAATGCAAATGGAATTTCCTAAATGTCTGTATTTCCAGACGATTAAAGTTATGTATTTCTTGAGAGAATGAATTTGGAGAAATTGTTGACATATTTATTGTCATTATTGATGTGTGAAAAAACTTTAAACTACATGCAATTTTAGAATTTTGAGTCAGAGGTAGAACATTTTCATTTAGTCAAAAAGAGCAACTCATCATGAAAAATTCACTATATTTAAGAAGCTAGTAAAGTCTTACGCAGCCTGGCCAACAAAGTCATCTGCAGAAAATACATCCTTGTCCATGATTACAAGGTTGAGCTTGTATTGGTCACCTGATCCGGGATATTCTACTCTGAATACAAATTTCTCATTCCATACAGGATTTCTGCCTCCCTCTGCATCAATAAAAGAATCATCTAATCAAATGCCTTATTAATGCTAAAAAACTGAAAATTCAACTCAGCTTTTATCAGCATCTATGTTACTTTAAGCCTAGTAAGAAACACTATCAATTTTAGGCAGTTGAAAAAGGGAAGAAAGCACACTTATTTTTCTTTTGCTTACCCATCTACTTCAATAAAGGAAATAGTGAAAGGACAAAAGCTAGATACAGTTTTGTAATTGCTTTTAGTGTTAATCTCCAATTAGAATTAGAGGCTCACACCAGAAATCCACATAATAATCAAGGCTTCGATTACAGATGTGAACATAGATTATTGAAGTGAAACTTCCATTTTAATTGGACAACAACACTAAAAACAGTTGTGGAGCTTCATTTAACTATGGTCATGGTGAAATACACACATAGGGAAGGGAGGGAAGAGAAATGAAGGGATAAAACTCCTTATTTGACAGTTCTTAATTCTTATTCCCTCCAGTGGTGCCCTTTTAGCTTGAGATTCTTGAGCTATACGCATCTAATTACAAGTCCTTCATAAAAGAAGGAAAGGAAGAAACCACATATTGCATCAGAAAAAGCATACCACTATCAGATGAACTATATGTCTGCTAGATTTAGCATTACGAAATTCTTGATTTATATTGTAATCTCAGCAGAAGAATGAAATGATTGAACAATTTCAAAATACATAGTTCAAAGAAACCATATCTATCAATGGAATTTCAAATCTGAAATATCATTCAGTTGTCCTCTCCTCTATATTACAGTTACAGCAGAAGGCAATCATGGTGATTGGTGATAAAAAGTTTTACCTATCCCTCCATGCCAAGCTATAACCACACAAAAATCGTGAAATCCTAAGCATTTCTAGACTTGATAGTTAATGCTATACAAATTTCTAGGAAAAGAAGCATTTAACTAACCATGAATTACACGGCTCTTGCGCTCTTGACCTTTGTATTGTAACAGGACATAAGGATCCATACGAGCTATCAACAAAGAAAACAGATTAACAAAAAGAACACAGCACCTTGTCAGAATCTGATAATAGAAAGGTCTTAAGACTTCGCATGCAATTGAGCATTTCATTTTTACTTCGTTTTTAGGGAAGAACAACTAATGAAGAAGAAAATCATCATGGAAGTGCCTTGAATTCATCTAAATTATACTGGACTCAAGGAATCGAGATGTCAGATACTCAGATTAGAAGCTGAACAAGGAATTGAATATAGATGAATGAATGCTTAGAAAAATCCCAATTTTAGAATAAGAAAAAGTTGAAATCTAATAAAAAGGGCATGATGTATAAATTGAAAAAGAATATGAGAAAAGAAAGGAATCTGAGCTAAAGATTCAATTTACCAAAGACATCAGTATCATGAAGACCCTTTGCTTTCACCAGCTCCACCTCCATGAACCCAAATGCCATCTCTCTCTCTCTCTCTCTCTCTCTCTTAGTGGGCAAGGAAATGAAAAATAGAACCTTCCCTGGTTTACAATGAAGCAAAAAGCCTTGAATAGTCAATGAACAGCCACTGATACAAACGACTAAACCTCTGAGTAGATTTAATCTAACCCCCCACGTAAAATATTTATGACGTCTCTTGAAAATTTACTATTACAAAACACACCAACAAAAAAGACAAAATCTTCACATCATCCCTAATTCAGCAAGACGCATTTTCAGAGGACGAATAAAACTCGCAAACTTTCTGTATATTAGTGAATCAAACCATGATCATAACCTGTTTATATATTAACAACACTAATAATTTTCATTTGAAATGTGCTATTAAAGCTTTAAAATTTGTTTACTTATTACTAATTAATTTAAGAAATTGACAGGAAAAGTAAAACCTACCTTCATCAAAGTGAAAACGAGTGAAATTAATTTAACTGAAAAACTGAAAAAAGTCAGCCACGTTGAAAGTACGCAATGTTGTTTCACGTCATTCCACTTTTTCATTGGATGTACGAGATGACTTGTTCCATGATTCACACGGTATGCTGTTACATTACATACATACATACATATGAATTTTTTTTTTATTTGAGTCAACTTTTAAATTATAAGATTAACTCAATTTAACAATATAATAAAGGGAGGGTATTGTAGATACTTATTTGTGAGTAAAATAAATTTTTAACTCAAGATGTAAGATATGAATCGAGTGTGAGATTAAAGATCAATTATGGAATGATTAATTCAAAAAAAAAAATATCGTTAAGATTGTATATCACATAAATAAATTTTAAGAATTTCAATCTCACATAATTAACTTATAAAATGAAATTTATGATCTTTTTATATATGATTTTTTCTCTTCTTTTCCTCGATAGGATATTATTTTACCTTACGATTAGACAACATGGGATTTCAAACAGATAAAAACATTTTTTTTTAACTTATAGGAAGTTAAAAATCAACACAATTTCTGAAAGTTTTGTCCAAAGCACAACTAAGTAACTCCAATGAATTCTTAAAGTGACGAATATTCTTCAGTATTATAAAACAGCAAAGAAAAAACAAACACTGTAAGAAAAGAGGCTAAACACGACAATTAAATTCTTCCATGGGAAGTACTCTTGTAACCTTTGGGTTCACCATGGAACACGATGAAAAATAGTATTGTGAAGAATAATTACTATAAATTAAATAATATCCAGAGCTGCTATTTTTCAACTAAATCAAAATATCTCCAGAGGTTCATATATGACCTTCTGTAGGATTGGAGGGGTAGGATAGTTGTCTCTTGGTCGATTGTCAAATCGCCGTTCTCCCAGTCTTGATAGGAAATGGTTGATTTGGCTGCGCCCGTCTTTACC